>Ga0116104_1000047_pt1 | contig 122031 bp, 128 predicted proteins | sample June2015DPH_4_15_FD_89715 | JGI IMG/M metagenome (GOLD analysis project Ga0116104, IMG submission 89715) | Peatland microbial communities from SPRUCE experiment site at the Marcell Experimental Forest, Minnesota, USA - June2015DPH_4_150 | ecosystem: Environmental > Terrestrial > Soil >...
CAGTGTCGCTGCCGATAGTCGGTGTAAATGCGTATAGGATCCCAAGAGGTCAGGTCGTGTCTGGTTGTCATGGCAAAACTACTGAGCGTCAACACGTTGGATGTACTCGAGGCGCGGGGAAGCACTCTTGACAGAGGGTACGCGTACGGCGTTCGCTACAAACCTCTAATCAGGCGTCTAATTGATTCGCACTACGACTTCTATGCTCGCCATCTGCAAACTTCCAGAGAAAACGCCCTGCGAGAACGAGTTCGTACGGTATACAGTTTGACTGAAATCCAACGTTCCAAAACCAGTCTATATGTACTGATAAATTGGGGTCAGAATCCCCTCCCCCGCACCATGAAACACACACAGATTCGGGACAGGGCCTACATCGAAGGCTATTCTCTTTACAGTCAGGTGCTTTAGGATCGGGTTATGGGTAATGAAGCCGAAACACATGAGGAGAGTCGCCGAGGGCACCCTAATAGTAACGTGTTTTGTTCCCTAAACGAAGTCCTCGAAGAACAAAGTCAAAATCACCGATACGAAAGCAGCAGAATACATAACGCTATCTGCATTGCCGGCGTATTTTGGGAACTCGCGTACTAGCAGCGACGGTGTTCACAGTGGACGGCTCTGCTTGGATCCTGGAATCTCTGGTGATTGTTGTCGGTTTGAGTATCTTCGAAGTCGTGAACAGTGTGGACAACGCCATTATCAACTCCGAGGTCCTCTCCACAATGTCCGCGAAATCACGGAAGTGGTTCCTCACATGGGGAATCATCGTCGCCGTCTTTCTCGTCAGGGGCCTCCTCCCAATTCTCATCCTGTGGGGCAGCAATCCAAACCTCAGCTTTCTTGAGGTCATAACGGCAATGGTCGGCTCCAACCCGGCATTGGTCGAAGCCGTCGAGACGTCCGCCCCAGTCCTGTTGATTGGCGGTGGAACTTTCTTGGTGTTCCTTTTCTTTTCCTGGTTGTTTCTTGAGCCAAAATACTATGGCTTGAGAGGGGAAGCCGTGATTCAGAAGCACGGAGCATGGTTCTACGCAGCAGTCTCATTTTTCCTCGCCATCGTGGTATGGTTAAGCATTTGGGATAATCCCGCGATGGCCTTCGGAGCCGTCGTTGGTTCTACTGGTTTTTTCATAACTCACGGGTTCAAGCAGAACGCGGCTCAAATGGAGAACAGGGTACTCAGCGGATCGACCCACATGTCCGCAATAAGCAAGCTGCTCTATCTGGAAGTGATAGATTCAACATTCTCCATCGACGGCGTGCTAGGCGCCTTCGCCTTCACCCTCGCAGTTCCCCTGATACTCATTGGAAATGGCCTCGGGGCAATAGTTGTTAGGCAGCTCACCCTGAGCAACATCGAGAAAGTGAAGAAGTATAAGTACCTGAAGAACGGCGCGATGTACTCCGTCTTCGCGCTCGGGATGATAATGATTCTTGACAGCTTCAATGTCCGCATCCCAACTTGGTTTTCGCCCGTGGTCACATTCTTGATAATCGGCTATTTCTTCTACAAGTCAAGACGCGCTTATCACCTCTGAAGAATTCAAGTTGTTAACGTTCTGCCCGAAATGCGGGAAGACACTCGCCTAGACGAAACTGGCAAAGTGGGGTCAAAATCCCATGCCCCATCTTTTCTTTGGGAGATTGTCTATTTATCCGGTTAAACCTACTAGAAGCAACCGAGTTTGTCGATTATGAAGGAAGTCATTGGGAAGAAATTCTTCGTAGATTCAGTTGCTTCAGCAATCTTCTGGACATTAGTATACATCCCTGTCTTTGCCTACACATCAAAGTCCGTAGAGCTAGCTCTAGTGGGTCTCGGCTCGGCAGCTTTGATTGAAATATTGTTTGGTGGAGCTTATGGAAGATTCCTTGATTGGTTCAGAAGGGCGTTCGGCATCAAAAACACCCAATCTGAAACACCCTCACGTAGTCTTGTGGGCAACAGAACTTGATTACACTAGAATGTGCTCGAACACCAGATATTTGTCGGCGTTCTCTAAGGTGATTGGTGTTTCAAGGATCGTTTGAATACCATATGTAGGAAGCTTGATGAGTCGTCCCCAAATCAATTCGAGCGGTGGAGGAAAGAGGCGCATTGCATGAGGGAGCGTGGTACGCGAGGAGCGGCGGCAAGATTCGCGAACTGTATACCATCATGCATTTGCCATACACGTCGATGGTTCTCTCTTACGTTTTGATCGGCGCAGCCGTTTCGCCCTCGATGCACCCGTCCCGACTAATCCTAACACTATTAGCCTATTTCCTGGGGCTGGGGCTTTCGGCTCACGCGTTGAATGAACTTCATGCGAGGCATTGGGGTGAAAATTTGACCCGCCACGAATTGGAAGTCTTATTCCTTGTGCCATTAATAGCCGCGGTCTCAATTGGAGCATACGGCATGCTCATCCTATACGACGCGTCCCGTTCCCTGATTGTCCCTCTGATGCTCTTGGTTTTCATTTCCATGGAAACTTTCTTTTTGGTCGCCTATAACTCGGACATTGCGAAAGGAAGGTTCCACAGCACGGCCTCATTCGCCTTCTCATGGGCGGCTCTGCCCGTCATAATTAGCTTCTACGTGAACGCTCTAACCATGACGCTCTCCGCTGTCCTCGTAGCCTCCGCGATGGCCGCAACCGCCGGCATAGAAATTACCCTCTCCCGGTGGTGCAAAGATTTCAGGCGAAAGAACCCCACTGTCGAGTTGCAGTTTGCAGACGGACCCAAACAAAATTTGAACGCACCCGAGCTTATCGCCAGCCCTGAGAAGGCTCTGAAACTAATCGTAGTTGCCGTCGACCTCCTCAGCATAGGCTTGATTGTTCATAAATTGCTAACTTGAACCGCAGACTTACGCAGCGAAAGCGTTCCAGCAGATTCCGACTGGATTCGTGGAAAAGGCTAGGTAACTTAGTCGTTTTGGTGGGAGTAGTATTTCCATTCGGTTTTCTTAGACAAGCATTATAATCCTGGGGGAAGCCCCGTTTGCGCAGGGTTTCGAGAAGGGGCTCGTTCGGTTTGCTAAAGAGCACACCGATGAAACGATTCTACTTGGCCCTGCCTACGAAGTATGAGGACCAGGTAATCGAAACCCTCGGCGGACTCGGGACAGTGCAGTTAATCACGGATTATACGATCAACGGCTTCAAGAGAGTCGACACCGTTGAGAAATGTGAAAAATATGTGAAACTTCAACAGAGGATTAGATCCATCTTATCGACCCTCCCGCCTGAGAAAGTTACGAAGAAAAGCCTCTTGCACTTCCTGAAGAAAAACGCCGCCAGCCCGATACAGAAAGGAACCGGCTCTTCAAACGCTAGCTTAGAGCAGATTGAATCACGAGTCCTCGAGACAGAAACGCAGCTAGACACCTCAGTCGGAAAATTAGAGGCGCTACGCTCCAACCTGAAAGAACTCAAAACCCTAGATGAGACCCTCCTAATTCTCAAAAAACACGAACTCAGGGCAGACGCACTCGGTGACTTCGAAAACATCTTCATTAAAACCGGTTTCATAAATAGAGCATTTTCAGAGAAACTCGAGAAGTATATCGAAGGAACCGAGGTGAAATTTGCAAAGTGGCCTGACAAACGCGAGGAGGATTTTGTTTTTGTTCTAGGCCTCAACCGTGACAAGCAGTACATGGAAGAAACTCTAACACGACTCAACTTTGCGGAATTAACAATCCCCAAAGGAGTCTCACCCGATCCTGTAGAAGCCCTAGATCAGAATCGGGCATCTATGGTCAACCTCCAGCGGGAAATTGATGATGCCGAGAAAGACGTGAGAAGTATTTGTGAAGAGTTTCAGAGCAAGGCGGCGGGATTCGAGCCAGTGGTCCGTAGGGCCCTTGCAGTTGAGGGCGCCAGGTCGGCTTTCGGGCGAACCGAGACGTTAAGCTTGATTCATGGCTGGGTTCCCGCGGAACAGGAAGCGCCCCTTAGCAAGACAGTTGTAGCATCATCGAATGGCGCCGCCGTTCTTAGATTCAGTGACCCAGTACCTGGCGACAAGCCCCCTGTTCGAATTAACCATAGGGGGATAGCAGGGTCTTTTGAACTGTTTACGAAATTAAGGGGAACACCTGCATACAATGAAATTGATCCCACTCTGATAGTCACCGTTCTCTTTACGATCATGTACGGAATGATGTTCGGGGACATCGGGCAAGGTGCCCTGCTCTTGGTAATGGGCTTGATCTTCAGCCGACTTCAACGGAGCTTCTTGGGAATACCTGCCGGGGCAATGAGAAAGTTGGGAGGTATCCTAGCGACATGTGGCATATCTGCTATGTTCTTCGGGTCGCTTTACGGTGAGTTCTTCTTATCCGAGGCTTTCCGCCCCATCTTTGTGAATCCAATCCAGGGCCAGGCCACTATGATCATAGTGGCGCTCTTGTTCGGAGTCGTACAATTATCCCTAGGACTGGTTCTCAAAATTGTGAACCTGGTTAGGGCAAGGGCGATGATCGAAGCTGCTTTCGGAGGGGTTAGGCTCGTTTACTACGTAAGTGGCGTAGCGCTAGCTGTAAAGTACGCAACGAGCATGTCACTAGCAGTTTTCGCCGAAAACCTAGGGCTTACAACTCTTGCACTTACCTGTCTCCTAATTGTCTTCCTCTCCCCCACAATTGAGGGCGTTATGAAACACGAGTTCAGGTTCGGTGAAGGTATAATGAAGGGCGCTTCGGAGTTCATCGAGACGTTCCTCTCATACTTGACCAATTCGATTTCTTACGTGCGGTTGGCCGCGTTCGCGATAGCTCATTCAGCTCTCGGCATATCAGCGGTCATAATGGCAACGACAATCGGTGTCATACCCGGCTTTCTTGTAATGAATTTCCTGGGAATGACAATCGAGGCGCTCGGGGTTTTCATACAATGCATGAGGTTAACATACTACGAATTCTTCACCAAGTTTTATTCTGGGAACGGAGTCCCATATCGTCCGTTCTCGCTCCCGAAAATCCTCGGAACCGTTAAATAATGAGGCCCAACGCCAATGGCCACGATCTTGTTGAACCCTCAAAGAAGTTCGCACTGGAAGAGAAACCTGCTACTACTGTCTCCCTTTCTCGTGGCCCTGTTCTTGTTCACATTTTCTGTCGCAACCACATTCGCTCAGCAAACAACCACACCACAAACGACGGGGAGTTACGACATACTAGGCGCTGGCTTAGCAGTCGGTCTCTGCGGCATTGGCGCGGGTTTGGCGATTTATGGGTCTACTTCAGCCGGTCTGGCAGCTATGGTCGAAAGGCCTGAGCTCACAACATGGGTTCTTGTTTTTGCTGGCTTAGGCGAAGGGATTGCTATCTACGGGTTAGTCGTTGCTATCCTAATTCTAGGTAGGCACTAGTTGAGTTAGTAGACCTATCAGTCCTGGACTCCGAACAAATTCTTCGAGATAACTTCCTCGCCCAAGTTCAATTGTCTGCCTGTTACGATTGAAATCAGGTTCTTCGCCTCACACTCACACAGGAGAAGGTATGCGATTATGTATCCAACCTGAAGCGGGTGCGTTGTCAAAACTGCTGAAGCGTCGTCGTAGAGTTGCTTGAAGAAAACCCGTTCGAGGAGCAATGAAGAGCCCTTCTTGAGCAAGTTTGCGGCTTCTGAGGCGAGCTTGGAATAGCCTGTCCTCAGTAGGTTCGGGGCCTCCTGTAGTTGGCTTTGGAGCAAGGCTCGCAGCGTTGTCTTCGGAAGGGCATAGGATACCGGGATTGTGGATTCTTCTATGAGCTTTGTAGAGACGTCTCTCGTCTTTAAGGAAAACACAGTGAGCAAGTTCCTCAGGTCTATTTCTTCTCCTATTAGATTCCTGGCTCCCTGCATCTTTCCTGCCAGCTCCCAGACTCTGCTGAAGTAGATCTTATCGAGAGCTGCCTCAAGGATCATGGTTGTTCCGCTCTCTTCGTATGCTTGAAGCTTCTCCAGAATTGGGCGATACTGGGTATCGCGGAGAAGCGATGCTACCTCGTCCACGTCTTTCGCTTTGAGGAGCGCAGGAAAGTTCACGAGCGTGTACTCTCTTTGTAGAGGAATGAGGTTCAGTTCTTCCGCGTTTTGGCCGCCGTGTTTCGCCCTGATTATCCTCTTTATGTTCTCTACTTCGAATCTAGCGGAGTATCTGGTGAGCAGATCCTGCATCTTCCCTTGGGCGGAACGACGTACGAAAAAGAACCTCTCCACGAGTTTCTTGAGAATGATGTTTTCTAATGTTGTTGCGTCCTGTTCTTGCGTGGGTAGTTGACCGATCTCAACGGCGTAGTCTGTCTTGAGCAGGTTATCGGAAACGTCTCTCAGGGTTTTTGCCTTGGCTAGAATTTGCATGTCACGCGGGGTTATGAGATGGGTTCGTAATCCATGTGTTCGGGTGACGAGGTAAACGCTCGCTCCTCGTCGCATCTATTTTGTTCCTCTGATTAACGCTTTTACACGTTTGGCTCTGAAGAATTCTTCGAGCGTTTCCTCTTCAAGTCTCCCCTCAATGTATCGGAGGGTTTCAATTATGTTTGGTAAGATGACTCTTTCTAGGGCGTTTACTTTGCGGTTTGTTAACATGAGTTCTTGGGCGATGCTTTCTATCCTTGCCTCGGCTTCGGCTATGCTCAGCAACTCTCCCATCGAGCTTGTCAGTTGTTCTGCAGCGGCGTAGGCTGAAGGGTCTGTGATTGAATTAATTGCTGGCTTCTGTCCCTGCACAATCTCAGGCACCAAGACGCCCATAACGCTGCGTAGTCTTACTTTGGCCTCTAGAGGTTTGACGGTGAAGGCTTGCGATTGAAGCCGCGAGTAACCGAGCGTCACGTAGGCTGCTCTCAATGAACCATAAGCTTCCATGAGCCGTTGTTCAAACTCATGTCGAACCTTGATTTTGGCGAGGAGCCTATTCGTCTCCGCGGCTAAGTTGTCTCGTTTCATCTCGAGAAGTTCTTTGCCGCGTTTTGTGAAGTCTAGTTGCTCGCGTAGTCTGAGCAGAACTCCTCTTGTAACGGCGACTCTTCCAAGGCTCATTGTGGCTTAGGCGCCTGTTCTTTGTTTGCTACGTGTTTGGGGTGATACTTCTGAATGTATTCTTCATGAATTCGAGTCAAGGCATCTTCTGGCAGTATCCCTAGCAATGACCATGCTATACCAAGGCTCTGTTCTATCGACCTATTCTCGAACTCGCCTTGTCTTACCAGTCGTGACTCGAAATCGTCAGCGAATTTAAGGTAAAGCCGCTCTTCCTCACTCAAACCGACGTTCCCAACTATCCTCGCAAGGTCGCGAGCCTGTCTTCCCCTTGCGTAGGCCCCGTACAGTTGGTCGGCCACATCCCCGTGATCCTCTCTCGTCTTGCCTTTCCCTATGCCCTTCCTCATCAGTCTACTTAGGCATGGCAGCACGTTGATCGGCGGATAAATTCCCCTCATGAATAGTTCCCGGTCCAGGAAAATTTGGCCTTCCGTTATGTACCCAGTCAAGTCAGGGATCGGATGTTGAAGGTCTCCCCCGGGCATTGTCAATATGGGCATCTGAGTCAAGGAGCCGCGTGAACCTTCGATAACTCCTGCCCTCTCGTATATGGAGGCCAAATCACTGTAAAGATATCCCGGGTACCCTTTTCGACTCGGGACTTCCTCCCTAGCAGCGCTCAATTCCCGAAGGACCTCCGCGTAGTTCGTCATATCGCTTAGGATTACCAGAACGTGCATACCAAGGTCATAAGCCATGTACTCCGCAACAGTCAGCGCTATTCGGGGAGTGAATAGCCTCTCGATTGCTGGGTCATCTGCCAGGTTTAGAACGACTACAGATCGTTCCAGCGCCCCAGAGGTTCTGAATTCATCTATGAAATATTCTGCTTCGTCATGACGCAGGCCCATTGCCGCAAACACCAACGCGAACTCTTCTTTTTCCCCGAGGACGGTTGCTTGTCGAGAGATTTGCGCGATCAGTTTGTTGTGGGGTAAGCCGCTCTCCGAGAAGATTGGGAGTTTCTGGCCTCTCACTAGGGAGAGCATTCCATCGATGGCCGAGATTCCGGTTTGGATGAAGTTGTTCGGGTACACTCGAGCTTTGGGATTGATTGGAGCTCCATTAATGTCCCGCGATTCGTCGGAGACGATTGCAGGTAGGCGGTCCACGGGTTCGAATACTCCGTTGAATACTCTTCCCAGAAGTTCGTTGGACAAAGGTATCTTGAAGGCCGATCCCGAGAAGCTCAGGATTGAGTTGGATTCAAGTCCCATCACTCCGCCGAAGACTTGGATAACGGCTTTACCCCTTCCAACCTCCAGGACTCTGCCCATTCTGTCGATTCCGTCTGGGGCACGAACCTTGACTAGCTCGTCATATCCGACGTTCTCCACATTGTCAACCATTACTAGAGATCCTTTGATTTCGCTGAGCCCCTTGTGGATTAATCCATACGTCTTTCCTAGCATCGTTCCCACAAACTCCTAGGTTTCGAGGTCATACTCCCGCCCGATTTTGGCAAGTGCGTCTTGGACTTCTGCTGTGAGCTTGGCGATTCCTTCCACGCCGCTCTTTTCTTCTTTGGCTCTCTCCATTCTCTTAATGTAGGGTAGTTCCTTTATTTTCTCGGCGGGAACTCCGTTCCGCACGAGAATGCTAGACCTTTCATAGAAGTCTATGAGCATCTGGAGCAAAGCCAGTTGTTTCTCCATATCGCAGAAGGCGTCGACCTCGTGGTAGGCGAACTGCCTGAGAAAGGCCTCTTTTATCAGCTCGGCTGAGAGGAGCATTAGTCTTTGGTCGTCGGGTAGGGCGCGTTCGCCCATAATCCTTGCTATGGATTCGATCTCTGAGGATTCGCTTAGAATTCTGAGGGCTTTAGTCCGCAATTCTTCGAAATTGCCACTGAGCTTTCCTTTCCAGTAAGCCGCGATTTTTTCTGAGTAGTCACTGAAGCTCTCGGCCCAAGCCCCCGAAAGCCTGTCCACGTATAGGCTGTAGCTCTTCAACCAATGTATGGCTGGAAAGTGTCTGCTGTAGGCAAGATCGCGGTCTAGAGCCCAGAATACTCCAGTGAATCTCAATGTGTGGATAGTGACCGGTTCATTGAAATCTCCGCCAGGAGGCGATACGGCTCCAATAATCGATACTGAGCCCGTTCTTTTCGGTTCTCCCAGCGCTACTACCTTCCCCGCCCTCTCGTAGAACTCAGCTATTCTATCCGGGAGGTATGCGGGGTACCCGCCTTCGGCAGGCATCTCCTCCAATCGGCCCGAAATCTCACGCAGAGCTTCGGCCCACCTAGAAGTCGAGTCAGCCATTATTGCGACGTCGTACCCTTGGTCACGGTAGTACTCGGCCATGGTTACGCCTAGGTATATGCTGGCCTCTCTAGCAGCTACTGGCATGTTACTCGTGTTCGCTATGAGTATCGTTCTCTCCATGAGGGGCCTACCGGTCCTCGGATCGGTCAGTTCTGGAAAGTCCGTGAGTACTTCGCAGATCTCATTTCCTCTTTCCCCGCATCCGATGTACACGATGACTTTGGAATCACTCCATTTTGCGAGGGAATGCAACATCACGGTCTTTCCTGTTCCAAATCCTCCCGGGATGCTGGCCGTTCCACCTTTGGGGAGGGGGAAGAACGTGTCTATCACCCTCTGCCCCGTCACAAGTGGTTCCTCCAGAGGGATTCTTTCGCCAGGCCTGAATGGCCTCGGAATTCTGATGGGCCACTCTTGCATTAATCTAAGGTCTATCTGGACTCCATCGGGAGTTTCAAGTCGCCCAATCGGTTCGTCCACCGTGTAGTCGCCCTCATTTATCGAGAGCACCTTGCCCTTGCTGCCCGGAGGAAGCATTATTCTATGAACGACCGCAGGCGTCTCCTGAACAAGGCCAAGAACAGTTCCTCCCTCGATCTTGTCACCCGTTTTCACTTCGGGTTTGAAGTGCCACTTCTTTTCCCTGGACAGTGTGTTTACCCGAACGCCTCTGCCAATGAAGGGCCCCATCAACTTCCTAATGGTTTCCAGCGGCCTTCCTATTCCATCGAGGATGCTGTCAAGAAGTCCTGGGCCAAGCTCTGCCACAAGTCGCTTACCTGTTGCATTCACCATTTCTCCGGGGCGAAGTCCGGTCGTCACTTCGTAGACTTGAATTGTGAATTCTCCGGCGCCAACTCCTATGACCTCTCCAGCTAAGTGTTCGTTTCCCACTTCAACTATCTCGCCCATTTCAATGTCTGAGATTCCGGTTGCGATGATGACGGCGCCACTAATCCACCTGATCTGGCCCTTCCTGCTTGACTTACTCATTCGCGTCACCAGGTCCAAAGAGGATTTGGCGAATCGTTCCCTCCAGCTTCTGCGATGCGGCGGCTAGTCGCGCTTCCAAAGTATTGTTGAAGTATTGAACCTGGTCTTCTGTGGAAACCACTGCTCCGCCTAAGGTTTTTGTCTGCAGCGTCTCGAGGTGAAGAGTGACCTTGTCATTCTTGAGCTTGCTAGCTCTTTCCGTGATAGTTCCTAGAAGGTTGCTAATCGCTTCCTTGTCTCGCAAGCTCGTTTCGACAATGAATTTGCTTCCGTTCATCTTACTGATTCCTTCAAGGGTGAGGTTGGCAAGAAGTTCATTGTATTCCCGTCCACCATTCTCCGCCATTTTCGTGATTCTCTTCTCAACCTCTTCGAACACTCGGTTCGCCCATCCGGATTTGACTCGGAGAAGGTCTCCCTTTCGGTCCATTCTAACGATGGCTAGCTCCGCCTTCTCTCGGGCGTCTATTTCCCTACGTAACGCCTTCGTTCTTTCATCTCTAAGGTTCGCAGTTTTTGCGTCAGCTTCAGCAACTATTTTCTCGGCTTCCGCTCTGGCGGTTTCAAGAATGCTGGAAGCTTCTTCCTGAGCCTTTCTCTCGATCTCAGACTGCAGTGCTTGTAGGCTCAAAGTTTTCCTCTCAATGTCTCTTCATATAGGCGTGCAATGGCTTTCTCTAGGTTCTGCTGTGCGACCTTCTCTAGGGAAGAACTGTTTCGCTTGTACTCTTCTTGTATCTCTGCCTTCTTGCGTGCAATCTCATCGTTTCTTGCTTGCTTCAGTTTTTCCCAAGCGGGATCGGACTCGATTGTTCCTAAGGCCACTTCCGCTTTCTCGCGGGCCTGTTTCAGAATGGTCTGCGCTTCTTCCTTGGCCTTTCTGACTTTTTCCTCAGCATTTTTCTCTCTAGCGATTAGGTCTTGAAGCTCCTTAATGTCGGTCGACAAGTATCCGATTCAACTCTCGAACTTTAGTTCTGCTCCAACCGACTGTGTGACTAGCGCGCGAAGTTCACGGAGTCTGTCTCCCGTTGGTCCGCCAAAATCGGGGATTACCGCTATCACCGGCCGTTGCCTCTCTCTTGCTAGGAGTGCCTCCCTTTGCTTTTTTAGAGAGCTGGATAGATTCTCAGTAATGATTATGACATCATACTTGTCCTCTTCAAGAATTCTATCAAGGGCCGCAGCCGCTTCTGCGGCATCTCGAACCGGAAACGCAATGACCCCCGCCATCCTGAATCCGAGTGCAAGATACTTGTCAGCAATTATGGCTACTCGATCTTCATCTTGGCCCATCTTCTTCTCTCCCGTCCCGCCATTAAGTCTCGTTTCACGTATTGGCATCCTTAGTGGCCAGAGGCGTGTTCGACCCGTCACTCTGGCTACGTAAAGTTACCGACCTGAAACGCCATGTGAAAGAACGGAACCCCAGTACGCCAATATGGCAATCCCAGCGAGGATTAGCAATACGGCTAAGAGCCAAACCTCGAATGGGGCAACGTAGGGTACCGCGGCCGAGTACACAAAGTAAAGCACTGTACTCGTGATAATCAGCCCCAGAATCCATAGAAGTATTCCAGCAACACGTGAGATGTATCCCACTATAATGGTCTCCTGAATAGGCTGCTAAACTTCCTGCTGAAGCGTGTCAGTTCGGTAGTTAGAAGGATACTTCCGCTAAATAACGTCAATGTTGTCCGAAGAAAACGCTCTTTGTTAGCGGGGCCCTCTGCTAGGCTCCACCTAGGGTGACTACTAGGTCTGTTATGAATCCCGCAGTTAACCCGACAAAGATGCCGAGCATTAGAATGTCGTACGTGACTTGCCTTCTTCCCGAATTGTACATCAACATGGTGACGTAGATCAATGCGCCCCCAGCTAGGCTGAGGAAGAAGATGTAGGCAAAAGGCGAGGTCCAGAAGCTGCCCAGCAAAGTTCCAATGAAAGTAGGCCCACCCCCAATCAACCCGGCTAACAGAATGAACCTGTTACTCGGTCTCTTCGAAAGCCCAGTTAGGGGGGCGGCTATTCCGAATCCTTCAGTCGCATTGTGGGCTGCGAATCCAATGATCAGCATCATAGCTAGCCCTAAAGATCCTGACGCATACGACTGGCCTATTGCGAGTCCTTCACTCAAATTGTGTGCTCCAATGCCGATGGCTATCATCATTGAAAGCCTGTAGCTGCTCACTTGCTGCAACAATTGCAACTCGTGCTTCTGATTACCGCCACTCGAACCCCTAACCCTGCTTCCAGCTGGGGTCGGTTGCGGGGTGTCCCTCATGTAGCGGCATCCGTACCGAGTCAATCCCAACAGACCGAGGGCAAGTCCTCCGAACAATGCGAGAAGGTCAAGCACCCCGTCACTCACGGGCGATTTTCCAACGAAGGCACTGAAGGTCGTGTCTAGGGTTGATTGCCACGCGTGGCTGAACACATCAATAATCAGAAAGACCAGAATCCCAATCGCAAAGGCGTTGAAGAATCCCTTCGCCTTTGAGCTCAATCCCTGAATCACTGCGATTGGCAGCCCAAGAAAGATGGTTAGGCCAGCAAAGGCGCCGAGGATGAGCAGTTGAGGATAATTGACCAATCTACTTGGAACCTGCCACGCACGATATGACATATGGCATACTTAATGTTGACTCAACTCACTAAAGCCCGTTTTCCTGCCCATTGGGCCGCTGGCTCTTGTCTAATGACAATATCCGCTTGACTTCAGATTCTTGGATTTGCAATTGCGAGGACAGTAGCTCAGTGGAAACTGTCGGGTTGTGGTTTCTTATTTCTGAAAGCACTTCTTTGAGATACTGGTCGTACGCCGTGGCCTCGTCCCATCTGCTCTGGAATTGGCGTAGGAATACTTGTGCAAGTCCCTCCGAGGGGATTACGTAGCCTTCACGGGTGGGTTGATTCTCACCAGCGCTGCTCGGTAATCCTAACACTGTGTAATCGTTGTCTATCACAGTATACCTCAAATCACTAACGAGTATACCCGGATGAAATCTTATTTCTGCCCCAACCTTCCGGTACCTATTTGCCACAACAACTTTGTCAGGCGTTCTCGGTAAGGAGGTTCACTATCAAGGAATCAAGTAGGGCTGAGGGAGTTGAAGTAATGCTTAATGCCGATTGCGATAAGCCTAGAACATGATTGGGCAAACGTGATAATATGCGATCAACAGGCCACGGCGGTCTCTTTCTCCACACCCTTTCTGATTACTTCAGCATGACCAAGCCTGCTATCGCGTCGTTGAATGTGTTCGTCGGTCTAGCAACAATGCTTCTGGCCGTAGGACTTCATGTTGTTACCGCGAACTCACTGCTCTTGCTTGGCGTGGCTGGGTTTTTATCAGCCGCCGGCGCAGGGGCGCTGAACTGTTTTATTGAAAGACGCATTGATTTTCAAATGAACCGGACTCGGCACAGGCCGCTCCCATCCGGGCGAGTTTCCGCCAACGCCTCATTTTCATTCGGCCTAGTGCTTTCGGTTAGCGGCGTAGCGCTAGCTGCATTCTTCTTGAACGCTTTAACCGCCTCATTCATCGCATTGGGCGTATTCTGGTACGTTTTTGTTTACACGTTATGGCTGAAACCTAGGACGAAGTGGAATATTGTCATAGGCGGAGCCGCCGGCTCCTTCTCTGCACTCGCGGGATGGGCTGCTGTTACGGGATCAATCAGCCTGGTGGCGCTTCTCGTTGCGTTTCTGATCTTCCTTTGGACACCGGGTCATTTCTGGGGGTTGGCGATAGCTAAAGCGAAAGAGTACGCGAAGGTTCAGGTCCCAATGCTCCCCGTCGTTGACGGCGTGCAGAAAAGTGCCGTCTACGCAGCCGTTTCAAATATAGCTCTCTTCCCGTTCACCGTCGGACTCTTCGTCTTGACGGCTTATCAGGGCAATATTTGGGCATTCATTCTCCTTGGGGGTATCCTAATCGCGTACAACGCTAGGTTTCTGGCCGCGAATCTTAGAATGATAAAACATCCAGCGCCAATGAGCGCGTGGCGCGTGTTCAAGATGTCGATCGTCTATTTGTTCGTGGTTCTCTTGCTCATCGTTGCGGCTCATCTAGTGTAATGTCGTTTTCCTCGTCATGCTGTGACCTGCAGCGTCACGTAAGCGTCAGGATACGGCGGACTACACGTTTCCTTCCAACCCTGGGATCCTAATCACGTTACAAAATCGAACCTAATCGAATCCAGGCATTGCTATTCAGCAACAATAAGCTGCCCACTCAACATGTAAGGGTGAACCGGGCAGAATATGTTACAATACATCGTGAAATTCCCCGCCTGATCTGCTGTGAAGGAGACGCGGAAACTTTCATGCGGCATCAGGGCCACGCCAGCGTCTAGGTAATGTTCGACGGCGAACCCGTGAGGCGAGTAATCATCAGTATTACACACCATGATGTTCACCTTGTCCCCTTTATGGACCATGACGACCGGCCACGGCTCGTTGGGGGACTTCTGTAGGTGGGTGACACTGTCATTGAAACCGCCTAGGTTGGCAATGATGAGAAAGTAACCCGGAGGCTTCACGCAATCTGTCGCTCTTTGAGTTACTGGCGGCTGATTCGCGGGAGAGCTCAATGAAGGCCAGTAAAGGCTTGCCACTGAACCTACTACTACGGCTGCTAAAATGCCGACTACGAGGAACTTGTTCAGCAGACCTCGGCCTCTCGACGCCTTCGTCACTAACACTATATTTCCTTATTGACTGAGAGAATGGACCGAGACTCACAGGTTTTCTAACCGAATCCCTGAACTGTGAGTGATCTTGCTGAGTGAGGCACGTGGCCTTCCTTCACTTATGCCACTTACAGGTAGGCGAGGTCGAATAATGCGTTTTACGTGCGTCTTCTAACGCCTCGGCATCAAACCCCTTGTCAGGTCTATAGAGGACCGTGTGACATGTTCCGCATTCGATGCCATTAGACTCCTCAACCTTCGCTTGCTTTCCCGGGTTAGCTAGAAGGAGCCCTCTAGGAGCAATCTGTTTCAGTGGGCCTGAGAGCTCCGTCAAATCCTTCTTGGGGACGGGTTTCCAGATCAAGTTCCCACAGTTCGGGCACTTCTGCCGATTCGTTCTTGCTTTCCAACCGCAAGACGCGCAATGCCAATTCATTGTAGACTCATCACGTCCCTCGGTGCGAAACTTGGATTCCATTCCTGCGTAACCTATCAATCATGAGTTACGTCATAATCTCTGACAGAGAACGAGAGTGATCGTTTGTTGTGGGGATTTCACGTTTGCTTTAACGTTGGGCTTTATCCCCGACCCCGATTCAAATCCGGTTGTCTTGTATCACGCCTTTCTATTCTGCGCTTGTGGAAGATAAACAGCTCGTCGGGGCATGATGGTATCGTCCACCCGTTCCCCTGCCGCGCACGCTGGCTAGGCTACAGTGATTTCTACTAGGTAGAAGAACCGTTACGAAAGTAGGGGCGTGGGACACGCAGTTAAGCGGCTGGAAACCGCGTTCACAAATCGCGTGAAGAACGGGGAAAGGAGGTGTCGATGTAATTGAGGAAGCAAAGAGTTTGGGTGCCCAGCTACGTCTACGCCTGCGACCCTTGGTACGGATATTACCCCGCACTGGAATGGCAGGAATACGAACTAGACTACTGAGCTGGAGACCGTCGTCAAGAATTTCCTTTTCCGGGTTTTCTCAACTTCTCAAGGAAGAACTATGAGTTTGCCCGACTGAGAATCGTGGATTCGTTGAAGTATTTTGACTTCAGCCTTCCTCATTCCAAGGTACATGCCGAGGGAGAAGTGGAGGCTGAACCCGAGGAGTGAAAGGATGCCAAAATGGTATGGCAGAGGTGCTCTGTTCAGCCATAAAGAACGGTAGAACAGACCGAGTAATGTGAGGAGAACTCCGAGCCCCGCCAACGCACCGACTGAGGAATAAAGCAGGGATGTGTGAAACTGCCCCGCGTTAACCCCTGTTATCTTGAATTTATCAAAGTATGGGAGCACGAGGGCAGGAACGAAACCTGCAAGAACTGTGACTATGAGTAGAGCAGGGATCAAGTCACGTGAGAAGAGTATAGGCCCTACGCCAGAAGCGGGCCTAGAGAAGACATCGAGCCGATGGAGAATGGGCTGGAACATACCCGCCTCAGGGCCATCCCCATTGTGAACGTCCCAGGCCAGCCCAACCGCGGAGATGAAAACCAGTCCGGGCATATACAACCAGTGCACACGATCAAGCAACTTCGAGGTCCTGCTCGATATGGTCGGGGTCTTCGACAGCTCGATGACTTGCTTCGAGTGTGTAACACGGGAAATGAAACTCGCTAAGCCCAGCGAGAACGATCCACCCAGAATCAGAATCATGACGTAGCCAAGAGCAACCGCCCAAAGGCCTACGAGGGAGGTGGCCCCGATCATGAACAGGGGGCCGAATGTTGGCCCCAAGGTTGAGCGTTCCCAGAGTGTCCGGCCGAAGGTTGTGAGGATGGCCGTGGCGTAGAAAATGATTCCAACGATTACATACACAATAACCGCGTAGTCTATCTTAACCAGATTGGAGCACCTTTCGAATTCGAAGATTTTCTCATACTAATGTAACTATCGATTGGTACGTTGTTTTCTCAAGTGAAGCGCAGCCAGCATAGTTCTTTAGTGGTCAAAGTCTCCCTGCAGCAGCGCTAGATCAATTGTGGGATAAGCGGTCGGTTTGAGGCGTGTACTTAATCGCGGCGCGGTTGTTTCTCTCATTCTCTCTAGAACAGCATACGCGATTAATTGGTATAATATTGCTGCAGTATTTGCATTCATAGCCATTGATTTTGGACAAAATGTTTCGGGCCTTGGCGTATTGACTGCAAGTTTCTACATCGGGCTTGGATTGTTTCAAATCCCGGGAGGAATCGTGGCGGCAAAGTTCGGGCCGAGGAAAACTGCCATCTACGGAATGCTACTATCCTCTGCCGCTGCAGCTCTTACGGCTTTCACCTTTCAATTCTACCAATTGGTTTTGCTAAGATTCCTAGTGGGAGTGGGAATGGGTCTATTCTTTGGGCCTGGGGTTACGTTAATCGCCAAAGCATTTCGAGGGGAATCGCAGGGGCTCGGGGTGGGAGTCTTCAACGGCGCCTTCTATGTTGGGTCAGCTTTAGGCCTCTTTGGATGGTCGGTTCTCGCCGAGTTAACCGGTTGGCGACTGAGCATAGCCGCAAGTGGTGGGTTGGGAATTCTTGGGAGCCTACTTCTTTTGGCTTATCTGCCAAAGGACGAGTTGCGGAAAGAGTTCACTGTTAAGTTGGCAGACCTACGGCGGGTTCTTTCAAGCCGATGGCTACTCTTGCTCTCGCTCGAACTACTCGGAATTGGTAGCGGCCTAATTCTCGTGAACACCTTCATGATCTACTACCTTGAACAGTCCCTGAAGCTTGGGCCCACCCCTGCCGGAATAATTGGAGCTCTTAGCCCGCTTTGCGCAGTTTTCGCTTGCCCACTTTTCGGCATCTTATATGATAAGACGAAGAGAACCCGCCTCCTTCTGTTCATTCTTGGAGCGGTGTTGGCTATCGCCGTCGCAGTAGTCTCAATAGGAACCGTTTACTCTGCAATTGGCGCAAGCCTGATCGCGGGTTCGAGCAGCGGCGCCTTTACGATAACTTATTTGGCTGCCCGGAAAGTTCGGGCGGCTTCGGCTGAGTACGAGACGCTCGCCGTGAGTTGGGTCAATACCATGCAGATGTTTGCCGGCTTCTGGTCACCTGTCGTATTTTCCCTGCTCGTCATATCGTTCGGCTACGGAACATCGTGGATGGTTGGGGCGCTGTATACCTTTCTCTTGATTTCAGTCATTCTAGTGGCCAAGGAGCCGCGGAGTGGCGTGGCTGGTTCTAAGGGTGACTGACGTACTAAGCTAAGCTCGTAAGAAAGCTAGTTCGGTGGGTTCCTCCAAGTTACCCTGTCAATTGTGATGATGCCTGACCCCTTCGCAACGAGTAGAGCAGCAGGCCTTGCAGAGTCAACGCCACAACTACTCCTAAAGCAAATGTTTGGAATGTGCCCATTGTTACTACGAACGATGCGATTAGGGAAAAGAAAACGGCGGTTGTGAAACACCCGACGGTCACGCCGCGAAGGAATTGCACACTTGCATCTGGGCCTTCAAATTTGTGAATGAACACCGCCAATATGGTTGCGTAAACTGGGAACGGGGTGAGGAGGCCACTGAAGTGAGGTCCTAGGAATGTCGCAGTCTCAGTGATGAGGAAGACCATAGCGGTTGCTGAAACTATTCGAGCTGGGATCTCCCATGCCGGAGGCTTGCGAGAACTCTTTCCAGCCGCGCCTGGGGGCATAACTCTCCAGACAAATGCTAGGAATGCGAGAACACTAACTAAGGACAAGACGAGTGGGGCTGATACAAAATACAAGAACACCGACGCAGCGAAGTAGGCTGTGCAGCACCCAACGAAACTAATCCGCCATCTGAACCTGAAAGAAAGCAAACTGTACGCTAGGCAGGAACTTGATAGTGAGATCAAGCCCAACAATGTTCCCTGCGCGGCTACCGACGCAAAGTTACTTCCCTGCTCCAATGCCAAGAAGAACAGGACTGGGCCGGAGGTCAGCGGAAGGCCGATTATCAACCCACCGACGGACGCGCCCCATCGGCGAGTCACGATACTCACCGCGGAAATGAAAATCGGAACACTAACCAGTTTCAGCCCGAGAAACGCCCACGTGCTCATCAGCATAGTTTCTTCTCAAAACATGGGCATAGATATTGTTGGGGTTAGATTGCCGCGGGAGCGTTTCCTTAGTCTAAACTGAACCAAGCAGAGATAAATCATGATGTCCCCTGATATTTGGGGACTAGTAATGTTTGAGATTTCTGAACTCTACGCCTACGCGTCCCGTGTCCGGCGAAGGTTTGCGGACAAGCTTGCCGAATTACCTTGGGCAGAGGTTGAGACGAACAGGGAGGCGAGCTTCTACAGCATGAAGAATATTCTGCTCCATATGGCGGACAATGAGGATTGGGTCGTTAACTGGGTTATCCCAGGGCGGGGTGGAGAGTACGTGCGGAGGAAGTGGGCTGAGTATACGAGCATGGGTATGGTGCTCGTGCATTTGGAAGAGGTTGAGGGGAGAACTCGGGCTTGGCTCCCGGGCTTGGATGAGAAAGCTTTGAAGCGGAAGGTGAACTTCACGCTCTCCTCGGGAGCAACCTTCGACCTCACGGTTGAAGAATGCCTCATCCAATCTTTCACCGAGCAAATGTATCATATGGGCGAATTGATCGCGTTAATGTGGCAGGACAATGTTGAACCGCCTCAGATGCAATGGTTCTGGAATAATCCTAGAACGTAGGAACATGACACTAAATGGTGGTGAGGTAGGCTCCTATGGTTCAAACTGCTTCGGAACGTTTGGCTTCCCTTGCAGATGAGTATTGGCAGGCGTTCTTGTTCAATGAGCCGGTCTTCGCGACTGCCCTTGGCGACCGGCGGTACGACGACAAGCTACCAGATATCACCCCGAAAGGCCGAGAGCGGGTCGAGGGGAAGTATGAATTAATCCTCAAGCGAGTCCGTGAAATTCTAGAGTCCGGTCTTTCCGCTGCTGATAAGTTGACGCGGACTGCGCTTATGGTGGAGGTGCAAGCGCAGCTTGACTATTTGTCGTGCCACCTGGAGGAGTGGACTGTTGATCCGCTCGGTGGGCCACAGATTGAATTCTTGAACGTGGAATCATTCCAACCCATACGCAGCGTGGAGGAGGGGCGGGCGATGGAGAAACGCTGGCAGACGATGGGGCCCTACATGGACGACCACGTTGCGAACCTTCGACGTGGACTCGCCGTGGGGAAGGTTGCTGCTAGGGCTGGTGTCGAGAAAGTCATTGACGAAGTTCGGGAATTAGAGGGAAAACCAGACAAGGAGTGGGCACTCTTGCGCCCGCTAAGAGTACCGCATGACGATTGGACGGAGGCTGAGCGGATTGTATTTCATGATGGGCTCAACAGTGCTGTACGAGAATCCGTTCGCCCTGCATTCCTTAGGTACCTCAAATTCCTAGAATCCGAGGTACAGCCGAAGGCGCGGCCGCAAGAGCTTCCGGGAATAATGCGTGTCCCTGGCGGTTCGGATTGCTATCGGCGATTGATCCGCGTACACACATCATTGGATCTATCTCCTGAAGAATTGCATATGACCGGCCTTCGTGAGGTCGCCCGAATCAACAAAGAGATGGAGTTGCTTGGAGAGAAGTTGTTTGGTACACTGAACCGGAAGGAGGTGCTGCGGCGGCTCAGGACAGACCTATCGCTTTACTTCAAGACGCGTGATGAGGTAGCTGAGAAGGCTGAATCCGCACTTGCACGTGCGAAGAACGCCATACCGAAATGGTTCGGCCGCCTCCCGAAGGCCGACTGTAAAGTTGTCCTTATGGCTGAACATGAAGAGAGACACTCCACAATCGCCTACTACCGGCAACCCTCAGCCGACGGCTCGCGGCCAGGACAATACTACATCAACACGTATGCACCTGAGACCAGGCCGCGGTATGAGGCAGAGGCGCTCGCCTACCACGAATCTATCCCAGGCCACCACTTGCAAATCGCAATCGCCCAAGAACTCGAGGGCCTACCCGAGTTTAGAAAGCACAGTGGGGTGACGGCTTTCGTTGAGGGATGGGGGCTATACTCCGAACGCCTCGCGGACGAAATGGGCCTATACTCATCAGACCTAGACCGGATGGGCGTTCTATCATATGACGCTTGGCGTGCTTGCCGCCTAGTTGTGGACACGGGGATGCATGCGAAGCAGTGGAGTCGCAGGCGTGCGATTGACTTCATGCTTGAAAACACTGCCCTCGCGGAGAACAACATCGTAAACGAAGTGGACCGATACATCGCCTGGCCCGCCCAAGCGCTCGCCTACAAAACCGGGCAGATCGAGATCCTCCGCTTGCGAGAAGAAGCCAAACAGAGATTACAGGACCGCTTCGATGTTCGAGAGTTCCATGATGCACTCTTGGGCGACGGTGCGGTACCATTGAAAGCCTTACAACACCTTGTAGACTTGTACATTGCTCACCGCTCAGGCTTACCGTAGTGGTTCCAGTAACAAAGTTGGATTTGAGAGCCCTATACAATTCAGGAAGCGAACTTGACTCAGAAAGCCGGAGGCGCGACCCGAGGCTGGTTAAGGCAGACATTGAAGACGGGTATACGTGAAATTTCTAAGATCAGGTCTAGATTCGAGAGTATATGTTCTGGGTCCCTGTACCTCTACTTTGGATTTCTTGCTCGATCTGTCTCAGCAGGAGTATTCTCTTGAATGTTGGCGGGTGGGTGGCAAAAGCTTCGTTGATGGAACGCCAATGGGACTTGGCCTCTTCCTCCATCGCCAATTCGAGTTCATGTTCATCAAGCACGCCATTGTGATCTAGATCGTACTTGCTCTTTTGTTGTATAATCCCAGCAACTTCCTGTTTAGCTAACGCAGGGTCCGCGATGAAGAGCGCACGGGCGCCGTGGGTATCCTGCGGGGCTATGGAAAGGCCGTACGTTATCCTCGTAAGCGCACTCTCTAGGTTCCTAGGCGATTCCGTCAGGTAAGCTGAAAAGACGTCCGCGAAACTCTCCCGAAGTCGGCTAAGGCGAAGGACCAGGAGTTGGGAAATGAAATAGACCGCCAAAGCAACAATCCCAGCCAGAAGAATGTATGCGAACCCATTTTCGCGTTCGCCCCTCCGGCCGCTTCCGCCGTAGACTTGGAAGCCAAACGCCGCCCGAACCACAACATAGGCGATCAACGGGATCGCAGACATGAACGTCATCACGATCGAATCCTTATGCCGGACATGGCCGAGCTCATGCGCAATCACCCCTCGAATCTCATCTTCGCTCAGCTGCGATAGCAGGCCCTGGTGCACGGCCAAAGTCATATTCGAGGATGAGTTGCCGAAGACGAAAGCGTTGGGCGTCTGGTCGGGAACAATCGCCAAGCGCGGCTGCTTCACGCCCGCCTCCTGAGCCAGCTTACCCACAGTCTGTTCCAGCCAAGCATTCTCGCCAGGCCGCAAATATCGCAGCCGAGTAGTTAACCGAACAATAGACGGGCTAATGGCGAATTGGATCAACATGAAAATCAAAGCCAAAACAAGAGCCCCCGAAAGTATTCCTACCGGCGAAAAATCCACGCCCACCGCAGCGCTAATGAAGACTGAGACTACGGCGATAAAGGCGACAAAGATGAAGAGCGTAATGATTACGGTCGAATACATGGTGCCTTTGAGTTGTCCTAAATTCGCCAATGCCTATCAGGCCTCTAGTTTCCGCTTGCGAGGAGAAATAGAGACCATTAAACATTAGCTCCCACAAACCACGGAAGGATTAGGCTTGGTTGCGATCACGAAGGAAGTTGCCTGCCCTCACTGTGCAGCACCTCTACAGGTCCAGCCTGGAGAGATTATCGTAACCTGCAAGTATTGCGGGTTCACAAGCTTCATTGAAACCGGCAAGGCCTTCGAGTTCGAGCACTCTCTTATCCTCAACTCAATTCAGGCACCTCAGGTTTTCAAACTGGTTCAAAGCTGGATGACCAACAGCTTCATTGCCTCAAAGGACCTACAGAAGAAATCCGCACTCGCAGAACAGAATTTGACCTACCTCCCTATCTGGGTCGTCAGCGCCGAGGCCCAAACACACTACAAAGGCATCATAGAACGAATCGCACCGCCCGCGCAGCAAGAAGGCGACATCTCTGACCGATACGACTGGCTGGTGTTGGCTAGGAGGCAGAGCAACTTCCCAATCCGCTCCTACCACCTTTCCCTAGCTGGAAAGATTCCTTTCGATGCGGCCAGAATAGAAAGCGGTGCGAAAATCCTAAACAGCGAGATGGATTCCGACGAGGCAGTTGCGCAGGCACGGGACGAAATCGAGCATCTGCACGAATACCTTGCCAAAGAGAAAATCGACCGGATCGAAGACACTAAGACCTCGTTCAACGTAACAAGTAGCTTCTACCTACACGCTCCAGTTTGGTTCGTGACCTACATCTACAAGAATTCCCGATACCAAGTCCTGCTTGACGGTTCCTCATCGGAAGTAATCACGGGAGACTTACCCAGCACAGATTTCAAAATGCTCTAATTCTATTCAAAGACGATGAATCCTTAAAAGCCAAGCCAGACGTGAGTTGAGGAGAATTTCCATGGCCGCAAAAACGCCACTCGAACGAGTACAGGAAAGCGACAGGCCCCTAGAACGTATAATGCTGCAGCTCCCTGGCTTCCGTGGATACAAGGTTAGGGAGGAAAGAAGGGAAGCGGACAGAATCGTAAGGGACTACACCTACCGTGCCCTCAAAGGCGCCCGAGACGACCTCATGGGCTGCTTCCAGTTGCTCAGTAACGCCGGGACGCCGGAGTTAATGGAACCCACAAACCAGCTCATCGCAAAGTTGGACCGAGTTGCGGAGAAGGTAAACCGCGCCTCATACGGGTACAGCGGGTTCTTTGACTCCGTACGCATCGAAGCCCCTCAGCTAGATCAAATGGTGGCCTACGACACGCAGATGATTGAGGCTGCGCGAAAATTGGCTGATTCAATTTCAAGCTTCAAAATGCAACTTAGTCAGGGAAAATTCGAAGATACTCGGAACGTGGAAAGTGGTCTGGAGACTTCAATCTCGCAACTTGAAGCCACGTTTGACAAACGTAAGCAGGTAATCGAAGGGGTGGCCGTCTAATGCCTCAAGTTTTAGAATGGGTCAACGCGGGTCCCGACGATATTGTGTACCGTTACCCCGACGAGAACATTATGTGGGGGGCGCAACTGGTCGTTCACGAGTACGAGTACGCTGTTTTCTTCCGCGACGGCAAAAGCTACGACACCCTCGGCCCGGGGAGGCACACGCTAACAACACTCAACCTGCCTCTCATTACGAAAATTCTGTCCAGGATCGCGGGTTTTCAACAGACACCCTTCAAGGCGAACGTTATCTTCGTCTCCAACAAGCAGTTCGTAGGAAAATTCGGCAACAGAGCCCAAACAACCGAACTTGCCCCGCTTATGACCTTCGGTTCCTTCTGGTTCAGGGTTGAAGACGCATCCATTTTCGTTAACGAGGTTGTGGGTGGGCAGAATGCGTATACCACAGCGGATGTCAACAATTTCCTGCGCGGATTCGTCAACGAAAAAATGATCGACGCACTCTCCAAGTACGACCTTCAGACCGTATTCACTAAGCTTGACGAGACGTCAAATGAGGTGAAAGCCAACCTTGTCGACTACTTCAAACGAATAGGGGTTCAGATGATCGACCTCAAGTTTGAAGGAATCGACACTACCCCCGAATTCCGGGACAGGTTGTTCTGGTTGAAAACAGGCCGCGTGTCACCTGACGAGGTCATTAGAATGGAGACCGTAAAGGACGCTGCCGCGTCTTTAGGTAAATCTACGGGCGGGGGTGCAGCCTTCGGCGCCGGCATGGTCCTCGTCCCACCACTATTCCAAACATCAGGCGGAACAGCCCCTGCCATTGCATTAATCGTTTGCCCCAACTGTCAAGCACACATCCCCTCAACATCGAAGTTCTGTCCCAACTGCGGCACAAGCATTAGCTCCGAAACGCAGCCCACCGCCGCTCCAGGAAAGAAATGTCCCAAATGCAACAGCGTCGCCGCCGCAGGCGCAACCTTCTGCCAAAACTGCGGAGCCAAACTGCCCTAAAGGACCATAACAAGGGAAAAGTGTCGATTCACCCGCGGATATGAATTAAGCGTCCTAACTCCCAACGTTTCCTCTCCGCATCGTCACCTCGAGCGATCTGGGGTTCCGTTGGGTTGGCAATATCTCGAATCGCTTTGGCTTTAATTATTTCCCAATGATCAGAAAGCTGGTAGCCTCGAACGTCGACAAATTCCCAGCCGAGTTTCTTGTACATGGTCTTTGCAATCGCCCTGCCAACTGCTTCACTTCCCACACCGATGGCCTCGTACAAGACCCTGAGGAACTCGCCGAGGCGGTCAGGAATCTCCGTTCTCCCCATGTGGTATTGTCGTTCTAGATGATCATAGAGCGCCTCTCTGACACGAGTTCCGAGAATGTCACTTAGAGTATCATCGATGGATTCGAGCAGCCGTACGGTAAGGTAGTCTTTGAGGACCGGACTGAAAACGGCTTCCTCGCGCTCTTCGAGTGACAAAGTGAACTCCATAATCAGACCTGTGAACTAATCATTGAATATAGCGTCACTGCAGACAATTTGGTGCAGTGACATCACCATGAAATAGCCCAACTTCCTCTATCTACGCTTGATTATACCTAGATTACCTTACAGTTTTGCGAAGAGGGCTCGTACTGGGCAATGCGCTCTAGGTTGGAGGCACACCTCCCGCACACATTGTGCCCGCACTTCTGGCTAAGGCTAGAATGCAAAGGCTGCAAGGAAACTCAATTACGACTCAGATGGTCTGGCTAAATGTACTTCTTGCGGGCTCGAGGCTAAGCAGCTTTTTTGCTGACGCTTCCGAATGCAATTCTGTAGATTTGAGCTAGCGCGAAGTAGAGTCCTAACCTTTGAACAGTTTCAACAAGGCCCGGCAGTCGGGTAGAAAATCTCAGGTTCAGATAAGATTCGAAATTCTCGAATTCCTATTCTACAATGCAGGTTCCCATTCTAGGACTTCTCTTTGGCGGCGGGCGACTCAATTATCTTACGACGATTTCCAAAAGTATTTGGAATATCTGAAACAGAAGGGATTCGTCGAAGAAACAGGTGATGGGATTCGCCTAGCCACAGCGGGAAAGGACGTTTACCTGAAACTGAGGGAAACACTGCCCTCGATACTCTAGAGCGGGTATGTGCACCAATGGTGAGCTATTCCTATACCACGAACAAGGCAAATTACCGGGGAAGTTGACTATGACAGAGAAGCGAGACGAATACCCCGTTACGACTTTGCATCGGTTCCTGGAGGAAGCTTCGAAAGAGTTCAAACGATTCCGTTTCCAAGCCAAAGTGAACCTCATAGGGTCGATCATCTTACTGGTCCTCGTTTCACGTTTTCTCCTCTTCGCTTTCATAAGTTTCGGGCCACCACCGTTTAACGAGGAACGTACCTTCAACCCCGGTCGTCCATCTTCAATGATGCACTTTTTCCTGCCAGATTGGCTACTTCTGTTCGCGTCTCTCGCTGCGGTCCTCTGGTCGCTCGACGTTTGGATCAGTCAGCGCAAATTCGTTTCCCGGTGGGGTGGGAGATTCGAGAAACTCGAGGCGTTGGAAAGGCGGTTCCTGCACGACGACACGCCCCAGAGTTAATGCAATTGGAATCACAGTGATGCCTGGGCTCGGTTCACTTTTTGTTTCCTCAACTTCCTTGAAAGTCCGGTATGGCCTCTTGGTGTAAGTTGCAATAATGCCGCTTCAGCCGTAGCTTTGTGCTAAACCTTCTTTCACACAGAACGCATGTGTAGACTCCAATGATTGGCCTGAAACATGCGGCACGATGCCTTTGTTGCTGGTACATCTCGGTCAATTCTTGCACTGAAATCTGACGGGTGACGTGGCTGGCTTATAATTGGGATTCATCTCCGGTGTGCACCAAGAATTTTCCTTGGGCATCGTCTAACGGTTTCCACTGTTAACCTCTGGTGCATACCAGAAGTGCCGCCTGTTTAAATCGCGAAGTCGCGGGGTTACGCAGTGTCGGTATGAGAGGTGATTAGCAGAAATGAATTTCGCAGAAACCATTTTGCAGGCAGCGTCGCATGGCCAATTCCCAATGCAGAGAGGGCCCCTTCCCATGCAAAATCCGTGGTTCGGTGCCTTCGGAGTAATCGCATTCGCTCAGCTACTGCTAGCCTTTGCAGCAGTCGCGGCACTTGTCTTCGTTGCTTGGAAGGTTGGCGCCTACTACGATGCCTTGAGGAAAAAACTCTAAATGGCAAGCGCTCGTGCTTGAGAGATAAATTCCTCTTTCCCTCTTTTCATTGTGGGTACTTATGCTCAGCTTCCGCGTGTTGATCAATTCAATGCAGCTGCATAGTATGCAGGTGAGTGAAAAAAGGAGAGTTGATGAACCGGAATACTCCAAGTTCATCGAGTTGGATCCGGAGGCTTCGTTTACTTGAACTTCTTGAGGTTCGCGTTATCCTCGTTGAAGACCATTTCAAACATGCCCAAGACTGCTTTCTTGGTTGAAGCCTCATCCATGCCTTGCGCTACGAATTCGCCTTCAACTTCGACCTTAGTCTTTTCGCCCATTGGGGTGTAGGTGTGCGTATGCTTCGAGCCTTTCATTGGCCCAGAGAGCACTTCGGTTGACATAGATTTGGGGGGGCTCATGGTGATCTTCCATGATTCCGTGTGCTTAGAACCGTCTGGGTTCTTTACTTCAAGGTCGAGTGTCAATCCGTTCGCTGATTGGTCTCGCATGCCTGCTACTTTGACTGCGCTGTGGGAGTGTGCGTGCTCGTCGTTGATGTATCTCCAGATTTTTTCAACAGGGGCGTCGAAAACGCCATCGTCTTTTATGTGAACCATTTTCGTTCATCCGTACATTACATATGACATGAATTTAACCATTGTAACGGCTTCAACCTCTTTCCAAATGACCAGCCATGCACGGGAATAGTGGTGGCTGATAGACATAGCAGGTTTTCTCTTCAGGACTTCACTACTGATTTCTTGAGCAGGTCTTTGTGAATCTTAATAGTTGAGTTCGCAGTGAGTTAGAAAGTCGCTTTACTTTGAGGATTGATGATTAATGGCTGAAGATAAGATTGGCCAGATAATGAGTAAACCTGTCCGAACAGTGAAGCCCGACGAGAAGCTCACCGCGGCAGTCGCAGCAATGGACAACAACAGTATCGGTAGCGTCGTTGTTCTTGATGGCGAGACCGCTATCGGAATCATTACCGAGGGTGACGTAGTCGAGCAAATCTCGAAAGGAGCTCAAGTCCTTCTTGAACCAGTAAAGCAAGTTATGTCAAGACCGCTCATCACGGGGACACCTGATATGACCGTTCAGGACGCCGTGAACCTGATGCTCGAGAAAAGGATTCGTCAACTTCCCATCATTGAAGGAAGCAAATTGGTTGGCATAGTTACCGATCGAGATTTGATGCGGTCGGTTCTCCGTGCCTCATACGAGAAGCTAAGCAAACCTAAGCTGCGGGAATTAGAGCTTGAAGCGGCCAGGATAGCAGCCCAGATAGTTACACTGCTGAATCTCTAAGCACTCTGATTCAACGTTTCATCGTCGCCGCGACAGAACGACTGCGGCTACAATTGCAATAGCTGCCACTAATCCTGCAATTAGTACGAGCCCCGAGGGTTTGTCGGTTAAGAAAACTGTCGTTGCGGCAGGTTGCGTAGCTGCCGCGGTTGTCGTCGTCAATCCATTTCCTGCAAGCTGTCCGTAAAATGTGCCCGTGGGGGAGAACTGGTTGTTCAGAATATTCTGGGACGCAACCCTATCTAGCGCTGTTGCGAGGTCCTGATAGGATAAGCCCGCAGTACTCGAGGTGTAATCCACGTATCCGAAGAATTGCATGCTCCAGAAGGGCGAGATGTAACCAATCCCCTCAACCTTCGCCGCCGTAACCATCACCGCCAAAAACTCTTGGTCTAACGGTGCCCAGAAGCTGAACGCATCATTGCGAAAAACGTCGACGTTTGAGGCTATGCTCGAGGCCTGCAGCGTCCCAACCTTATACAACCAAGCCTCATCCAACACCACGCGCTTCCCGTATTGTTTGGCGATGTCAGAGAACGTGAGGAGCCGCTGCAGAGTTGGGCCGACGACCGGGTAAACGTGTAACGAGATAAAATCTAGGCTGGTGTTCGCTGCAAGGCTCTGCACATACGTGTCGCTAAGCCATGTCCCACTTCCAGCTCCGAGCTTAGTGTGGCCTCGATTCAAACCATCCAGAATGGAGTTCACATACGTCGTGTAGGAGTCGGGAGAGCTGAACTCAGAGAAACCGGTCAGCTTATACTGCGTGTCAGGCTCCGCGCCCAAATCCAAGTAGTCCGGTTGCAGGTCTTGAATGAGCGCCGAAACCATTTCCTTCCTCTCCGCTTCAAACTGCTGAGGGGTCAATTTCGAGTAATCGAAGGTTATCGGTGAAAATGCCGTATTCGCGAACAGTATGGAGGATTCAATTTCAACCACCATCCCGCGGTTCCTAACCTCTTGTACGACCTGCTTGTAGAACTGCACGTAGGCCGAATAGTCGGGAAAGCTAGGTGTGTATAGGGGGAAGCCAACTGGGAAGGTGACGCCGCCTACGCCCAGTTCCTTAAGCCGGTCCAAGTACAGGGTCACGGCCCGCATCGTATCCGGCGCGAGCAACGCATCCCCCCGATTCGAGTTCGCAGGTAAACAGCTCTGCACCGAAAATCAGCGAACCCGTCCCAGGGCCCATGGTGGCTAGGGTGGCGTTGAAATCGTCCAAACTCGATTTGAGCGTTGAATAGAGCTGCTGGTATTCTGGAGGGACTTGAGCAGTCTGAGCCGATCCAGAGAACGCAGAAGCACTTGGAACTGCGAGCAAACCAACCAGAAGCAGGACACTAGCCTGATAGGCGTTCAAGTAGACACGACCGCGAGAGGCCAACTGGAGATTTTCAATATTAGGGGTTGTGAACGGATCGTCCTCAATTCTACGAGGTTTCAATTTTGATGAGCGTGGACAGTGAGAACCAGTCGTCGATAATTTCTTTCGTTGCCTTTCCGTAGTATTTTTCGTAAAGTGCAACTTTGCACCGCCATGCTTCATCCGGGTCTTCGTTGATGTAGTGGCCTTTTCCCGTGAAATTTTCTCCACCTATCTCGAATGAGACCTCGCCCTTTTGCTTGATGTTCTTCATCCAGTCCGTCTCCTTCCCCTCGTGGCTGAGGAAGACCTTACCGTCACTGGCTGCAAACCACAACTCTACACTGTGCGGTCGCCCCGTCTTTCGCCCCTTCGTCGTGAGGTGAATGAATTTCTGAGACCTGACTTTCATCAATTTGTCCGTGTACGCCATCTGCTTTCACGTTCGAGGCGCTCTACAACGTATCTGTATTAATTCTGCGCGGAGACGCTCCAGCGGTGCCGATTGCACGGCGGGAGACAAGACGTCGAGACCTGTCTGTTGCTAATGGAATTTCGTGGGAATGTGGGCTAGTCGGTTTGTGGGAAGTCTCCTTGAAAGATTTCCTCAATGGCCCTTCTAGGCGAAGCTTCGGGTTGTTCCGCCGCGTAACCTAATGAGAACATTGCTACGGGGCGATCCGACTTTAACCCTAAGACTTGTTGCACTTTCTTCTCGTCAAAGTCTCCCACCCAGACTGTTGCCAAGCCGAGGTCCACGGCGGCAAGCATGGCGAAGGCTCCAGCGATCGTCGCGTCCTGCACGCTGTAAAGTTCCGTACCTCTCTTCCCATATTTTGCGGCTGAGCGGTCAGGGTCTGCGCAGAAGACCAAGCAAACGGGGGCTTGGGCGATGAAACCTTGACCATGCGCCGCTTTCGCCAGAGCATCCTTCTTCGCCTGGTCGCGAACCACCTGTACCTTGTACGCTTGCAGGTTCCCCGCCGAAGGCGCCATGTTCGCTGCCTCGAATAGTCGTTTCAGTTTACTCTCTTCAACTGGCTGAGGTTTGTACGTGCGCACCGAACGCCTTTGAGCTAGAACTTCAACGAACTCCAACTGGAATCATTCTGGGGTTGGCGGCGGGCGGATTAAAGGGGAATTCTTGGCACCCAGAATTGCAACCCAGCGAACCATCGAATTTACCATCAGACCTCTAGCTCAGCAGGATTTGCCATGCCGATTCGTTTCGAGTCAGTTACGAGAGAAGCACGCCTCCTCAGCCCTCTCCAGAACTTTGAGCCGGTGAGCCAAGTAATCGAGCACAGGCGGGATCCGCTAACTGGCCGAAGAGTAATTGTGCTCAAAGGCCGGTTGGATTATGTTAAGCGGTTCATCGAGTCGGATGAGACCGCCATTGACGATCTAGCAAATTCAACCCTTGAGGGATGTCCCTTCTGTCCCAGTTCGTTGGAGACTAAGGCGCCAAAGTTCATTCCGGAAATCTCGTGTGAAGGCCGAATTCGCGTGGGTGAAGCGGTGTGCTTTCCAAGCCTCTTCGCCCATGAGGATCATAACGCGATCGTGGTCCCAACACGCTCGCACCGTGTCCCGTTAAATCAAATCCAACCGGCCATGCTTGCTGACGCATTCAATGCATGTGTAGAGTATTTTCGCCGACTTAACACCTGGCAACCCGCGGTGAAGTACAATGCGATTGTCGTGAACTTCTACCCGCCCGCGGGTTCAACCGTCGCCCACCCACACGTGCAGGCCCTCGCGAGCGACCTGCCTCTGCAAGGAACAGAGGAGCTCACAGACGCGAGCCGCGCGTACTTCCAGAAGCATGGTGCTCCATATTGGGCTGAGTTGGTTGAGGAGGAGAGGCGTATCGGGATCAGATATCTTGGGGCGACGGGGAGGGTGCATTGGTTAACCCCGTATGCACCGTTTGGTTTGAATGAGGCCCAGGCAGTTGTATCTCATGCTTCAAGCCTAAGTTCACTTTCTGATGAGGACTTTCGTGGCCTCTCTGAGGGCCTCGTCAAAGTTCTCAAGTACTATTACGATGTCGGTATCAGGAGCTACAATATCGCGATTTATTCAGGGCCGTTTAGTGAAAACCTTGACTACTTCGACGTTGGCCTTCGTGTTGTCTCCCGGTATGGGTACAAGCCCAAGTTTGTGAGCGACGTTTGGGCGTTTCAGTATCTGCTCGGCGGACAGGAGGTTTACGAGGCGCCTGAGGAGACTTGCAGCAAGCTTAGGAAGTACTTCGAATAGCCCAGGCCAAACTCCATGAGCCATCAACACATCAAGTTCACCTCACCCAAAGAAGCTCACAACATAATAGTGATTCTAATCTAGGAGACGGCAATACTAGTTCTGTCAGGTCTCTGTGATGATTTATTGCAAGTATTGCCTCTCTCGCTTGGAAGATTCAGCAACTGAATGCCGGGTTTGTAGGAACGCAACTAGTTACGGCTCGTATCTCGCGTACTATTATCCATACGTTCCCTGGGACTTCCCTACTCCAGCTGTTTTTCAGCAAGGACAACAAACGACTGCCTTCAGATCATGCCATTCCTGTTGGCGTCAAGTCGACCCCAACGATCGTTTCTGCCGTTATTGCAGAACCTATCTAGGTTAGGTGCCAACAAAAAACCTTAGACATGTTTTCAGATCAAACGGAGATACTGCAAAGTCTCCCTCGGTATCTAGAAGAGTGGGACGGATACGTGAACGCTTGCGTGGATGAAAGCGCAGCATGACTAGCGTTCTGGTTACTTTCCGCGCTGAGAGCGAGCATAGGGAGACGCTCACCAAAGCTCTGGGCAAAGCTTCGCGGATAGTCTTTCTCTCCGACGTTTCGCCGCAGAACCGTGCAAAAGAACTCGCCAACGCCGACGTGCTAATCTCTTGGAGTGTGGAGGAGGAACTGCGGCCTGAGGAATTCAAGTTGCTCGACCACGCTAAGATGTTGCAATTGGTCTCCGCGGGCGTAGACCACCTACCCTTCAGAGACCTCCCGCTGGGCCTAATGATTGCTAGCAATGCCGGAGCCTATGCAGAACCTATGGCGGAGCATGCAGTCGCCATGATCCTAGCCATTACTAAGAACCTCTTCGACCGGCAGGTGAAACTCAGGAACGGGACATTTGACCAAACCAATGTGAACCGGATGCTACAGGGCTCCACTTGTGCGATCTTGGGTTTCGGCGGTATAGGAAAGGCGGTTGCACGCCTCCTGCGCTGTTTTGATGTCAAGATCTATGCGGTCAACACGACCGGGCGAACCGATGAGCCAGTCGACTTTATTGGAACACTCAGAGACCTCGAACATGTGCTGCGCCTCGCCGACATCGTCATCCTCACCCTTCCATTAACGAATTCAACTCGAAAGTTAATCGGGAAGGAGCAGTTGGGATGGATGAAGAATGATGCTGTCCTTGTGAACGTTGCGCGCGCGGACATTATTGACGAGGCTGCACTATACCAGAAGCTGAAGGAGAACCCTCAGTTCACAGCCGCGATTGACGCTTGGTGGATTGAACCCCTACGCCACGGGAGGTTTTCCACAAACTATCCCTTCCTAGAGTTGCCCAACGTTTTGGGCTCACCACACAACTCCGGGATCGTCCACAATTCTTTTCAAAAGGGCACGATGCGCGCAGTTGAGAACGTGAAACGTTTCCTGAACCACGAACCCGTACTGGGCGAGGTCAGGAGAAGTGACTACACGTAACCTATAGGCTCCCGGCCATTGCTAGGGCCGCGCCCTCCTATCAAGCTTGGGTGAATAGAAAACATGAAAAACCTGCACACCCGAGGTATAGAGTATGCTTAGCTGTTCAAATTGCCACACGTATGTTAGCGAGCGGGCTCTGTTTTGTCACGGTTGTGGCGCAAGGTTCACCGCTTCGTACGCGCCTTCCGCATACAATGTTCAAGCAGACTTGGTTCAACAATCTCTCGGCCTGCTCTCACGCCTATGGCCATCTTTGTCCACGCAGGAGAGAGCTAGTACGATCGCCCTACTGCCGTACGCGTTCCAGGGGTACCCGGCCGCCCTTCAAAGCCTTCGAGGGTGGTTCGCGGATCGCTCAAGATACGACACGCGACCTTACACGTAACATTGCAGACACGTTAGTTGGGCTCATGCGAGAATAAAAGCACGGAGGCGTGCGCCCCATGATGATAGACTGTGCCGTGACGCGTATAGCGGAATATGCGTTCACATTCGCTTAGGCGCTATACTTTCTTTCCCTGCATGCTTCAAATATACTGTTCATTGCTTGGTTGGAGTTATCTGGTTTAGAGGAGGTGTGTGATGATATGGATAGGACGATTGTTCACTTCGAGATCCCCGCCAACGACCCGGCGAAGCTTTCGCAGTTCTATTCGAAACTTTTCGGATGGACCTTCGAGAAGTTTGGCGGCTCCGAGACAGAGTATTGGATGATTAAGACGAAGGCGAAGGATGAGGATGTGGGGGTTAATGGTGGGATGATGAAGAAAATGGACCCGAACCAACGGCCGCTTAACTACGTGCTTGTTGAGTCGGTTGACGATTTCAGCAAGAAGCTGGTTCAATTGGGCGGGAAGATTGTGATGCCTAAGACGGAGATACCGAACATGGGCCACTTTGCTGTGGCGCTGGATCCGGAAGGGAACGGCTTCGGAATTTTCGAATCCGGCGAGAAATAGGGAAAATGGGACGTGCCTGGCCCGCCAGCTCACCTTTTTTAAAACAAAACTTCCAGTCGACTATTATTCTAGTCGCCGCGTCGACGCTTATCATCGTGGCGACCGCGATTGTCCTCTACCGAAAACGTAGTCAAACACCCAAGCCGGAAGCTTTCTGGACGTGATAGTTCAGTTCAATATGAATAAACGTAAGACGGGCATTCTTTGCTGATAGGTCGTGACTTGATGTGAATTATGTTAGACTTGGAGACAGCGGATTAAAAGTTTCTGAGTTATGTCTTGGCACTTGGCATCTTCCGAGGTTGAAGGAAACTGATTCGTATGGGATACCGAAAGTGGACGCTGAAGAAACAAGAAGGGTAGTGAATCTGGCTTTTGATCATGGTATAAATTTCATTGATACTGCGAACCGATACCATGGAGCGATGGCTCCAGTTGATTTGAACCATTATGGGAACGCCGAGAAGATCCTGTCAGAAATACTCAGAGACCACGAAAGAGAGAGCTTTGTGTTGGCAACAAAGGTGGGGAACGAAATGGCACCCTGGCCGAATGGACGCGGCCTGTCAAGGAAACACATGTTCTGGCAAATAACCGAAAGTTTGAAGCGATTAAAACTGGAATACGTGGACGTATATTTAGCTCATCTCCCAGATGAGGAAACTCCGCATCTAGAAACTTTGCAAGCTTTCAGTGACCTAGTCGCAATGGGGAAAATTCACTATATCGGTTGTTCCAACTTCACGACAGAACAGGTCACAGACTTCATGGAGCTTTCCAAAGTGCATGACCTAGTCAGTTTTGTTACACTCCAAGACCCATATAGCCTAGGTAACCGAAGCATCGAATCCGACATGCTACCTCTAGCTCGCAAGTACAACTTCACAACAATGGCGTATTCTACGCTAGCTGAAGGATTACTATCCAGCAGATATCTCGACGGAGTTCCAGTTGGATCAAGAGCAACATATTCCCAGAGCCTCAAGAAAGCATTATCTGAGAAGAACCTAGAGTCCTTGAGAAAACTATCCACCTTAGCCAGCGAGAAGGGCATCTCGTTATCCCAACTCGCGATAGCATGGATACTTCACAAGCAGAGAAAACTTGGCGTCAACATAATTCCGATCATCGGAGTATCGAACAAAGAACAGCTACTAGAAAATCTTCAAGCATTAGAAGTCCACCTATCCGAAGATGACATGTCAAAAGCGGAACAGATTGTGCTCCCAATCCAAGTCTAACTTTCACTAATGCATGTTACGAAACTCTGGACTTGAGATTTCATTCAGTTTCACGCAGCACTCACACTGGCCTTTCATCGAGGTCGTGATGCTACAGTTGCTTTCTCTACCACTCGGCCACGCCACACATTCTTCCTGTTCAGCTCTTGTCGCTCAGAACGTGAGTTTTCCGTTCCGGACGATGGCATTGCCGTCTACTGTTAGTGTAGCCTTCGTTATGACTCCGGCAAAATAGAAATCGGTTTTGTTGGCGCCCCCTATGTCGTCGTTGCCGCCAATGCCTACGGTCACGACACCGGAGGCTAGGCTATCTTGAAGGAACCCCGTTCTCACCTGCGGGTTCACGCCAACGCCGATAACTGCAATCCTATCCCTCTCACCTGAGGCTTTGTCATAGGCTGCCTTCAGAAGGTTCGCGTTCAAACGGCCTCGATAATTCGACAGTAACCCGTTCCTGAAATCTAATCGAACTCCGCCAACCCATTTACCCATGAATGATGTTGGCCTGTCGAAGACGACGCTCCCCTCCGCATACGTCTCATCTGGGCATGCCAAGACGTCGCCGCCCGGTATGTTAGCAACGTTTCGGCCATGATCAAGATCTTCTGAGTCGACGATGCAGTCGTCCTGGAACGCATCCCGACCTGCCAAGCGAAGGGTAAGGTTGGTGCCATTGGGGGCGGTGAGTTTGACCTCGCCGTTGCGCATGAGGGATGCGAGCTTCGCCACCTTGCCTTTGAGCTCCGCAAAGTCCACCCCGGAGGCTGCGATCAACATGCGCTGCCAGGAGACGAGTGGGATTTTGTAGGCGTGGGCACGCTGTTGTGTGGCGTACCCTAATGCTATCCTTGCTCCTTTGAGCCGGCACCGTTTCGCCCTTTCATACCATTCTTCGTTGTAGCTAGTTGCGGCGCCGAATTTTTGGCGGTTCTTCCATATTTTGAGGAAGTCCGCTGGGCCGGTGATGAAGATGTATCCTTTGGCTTTCTCGACCGCCGCCCACTCATGCTCTCCAACTTTTCCCAGCTTCTCTTCGGGAAGCGTTTCGGCACTTTTCCAGAAGGTTTCTTCATGCTCGAACAGTAGCATTGGGCGCGCTCCGAGTTCGCGAAGTTTGTAGATGAATGCGTCTGCTATGGGAAGGCCGTGGTCCCAGGTCTCAACGATTACGTCATCGCCTGGCTGGATGCCGAGGGTTGATGTGAGAACGTTTGTTGCTAGGGTATCATAACTGAACATAGTTCAAGGACCACGCAGCCACCCACCCATAAGACTTTACCTCGTTTGGAGTAAAGCGGAGAAATAACATGAGAAGACCATGAGGCAAGCAAGTCCGATGGACGCCGCAAAGATGCACGAAAGAAATAGTGACGCGACGAGTACTGCCGATGCTGCTGGTCAATACAACGATCTGTTGCACTTGACACACCATTGCGCCTCTCTAGGGTTTACGGCGCCGCAACTTACACAAGTCTTCATCGTTTGTGTTTGACTTTGCGCGATCGGGTTGAAGCCGCAATACGGGCAAGGGATTTGCGTTGAATACTTTCCACATTTATCGCAAAACGGCATGCTTCGAGAAGTGTCGGGTCAAGGTAATATTCTTTGGTCATCATAACCAACGAATTATTGAAAGTCAGGTGTGAAAGAAGCGCGTGGCAATGGAGATTATTGATTGATATTCCAAGAATTGTTGCGATGAGAAGCTTTGCTGACGACCCGTAAGTACAAGTTGTCCATCTCTCGCCGGATTGCTACGCTTGGCTCGAGGGTCTTCTCTCCAGAGCCGGCTGTTCGTACGCTGATCGTTTACAACCTGCTCCAGGGCATGTATCTTGGTTACATCAGGATCTTTTGGCAGCCCTGGATGGTTTCTCTAGGGATCTCTATCGCGATAATTGGAGTTTTGGAGAGTGGGGCAGGAAGAAACGGAGCGATATCCGGTTTAATGCAAGTGGTGGGAGGAAGGTTTTCGGACCGCCGGGGACGCAGGAGGCTGATTCTTGCAGGAAGTGGTTTCCTCATCGCGTGCTGGCTGACATCCGCGGGGGCATTCTTCTTCGGTTCCTCAGCGCTCGTATACCTCGCCTACCTCCTCTGGGGTCTCAGTCTGCTGTCGCTCCCGGTAATTGACGCGATGATGGCCGACTACATCGAGACGCCTGACCGTTCAAGAGTATACAGCACTATGCTAGTTGCGAATTTCATACCAGGTTCAATAACCGGATTCCTTGCGGGAGAGTTCGGGGCTTTTCTGAGTCCCTCGCTTCTTCTTGTACTCGCAGCTGGGCTCGAGACCGTCGGCTTCGCTTTGCTCTTCGCCAAGGTTCGAGACAAAGGCGTAGCGAGTGTGATTCACAGGGCTCCGGTCAGTCTTAGGGCTACGTGGGAGGGTATCAGCCAATTTCGGGGGTTCTTCAGCATCTTCATGATGGACGCAACAGCTTGGTCGCTCGGAACTGGAATCTTGTACGCCCTTCTCTCAACTCGGGGCTTCACCCAGTTTGAATTCGGGGTTGTCGCCCTCACGCAGCCCATCGGAGTTGTGTTCGGCACCGTTCCCGGTGGATGGTTGACGCACCGCATCGGGGCGAGAAGGCTGCTTATGACATCGGAAATCCTAGGAGCGGTCATGGTATTGGGATGGGCCTTCTACCCGGTTGAGCCTCTGGTTCCTCTATATGGGATCGTGTGGGGTTTCGCGATCTCAACTTGGGTGCCGGCACAATTCCACTTGTCGGCGGCCATGTTCCCCGAAGGGAGGAGGGGAGAAATGCTTGGGGCTCTAGCGACATCGGTCTACTTCGTCCGTTTCGCTGGCCCCATAGTCGCCGCCGGGCTGTATCTCACCTTCGGCTACCCCGCTCCCATGGTGGCCGGTGGCCTTGCAATATTCGCAACAATCGTTTTGATCAGGAGATTCCTGCCGCAGGACGATTAGGCTGCATCAGATGTGGCTTCCTTTTGGGGTTCCGCCGCAACCGCTCGTCCCGTTCGCGTTTCTAGCGATACTTTGTTCGTCCGAGGCTCGGGTCGGTGGGATTCGGACTCGTCGGTGCTTCGGATTAGCCCTTTTGAAACCTAGCTGCTAGGTATGAATTATAAGCGCAACCACGATACGATAAAATTGGGGCGATTCTATTGAGTGATATTGACGTTCATCAGTTGCCCTCAACGCTGAGGAAGTTCATCGAACGGAACCCGAAGGTCTGGGAATCCCACGAAGCATTAGGACTAGCCTGCAGAAAAGCAGGGCCCTTATCTGACAAACACATTGAATTCATCAAGATGGCGATAACGGCGAGTCAGACGCTTGAAACCGCGTTCAAGACCCACGCCAGAAAAGCCGCTGAGGCTGGTGCCAGTCGTGATGAAATGGAGCATGTAGTGATTCAATTGCTCCCAATTATGGGTCTGGGCCGCACTATGATGGCGGCGAAATGGTTGGAAGAAGCAGCTGGACCGAGATGAAGCCATCTAGGTATTCTTGTTTTTGGATTTTCAACCCTCTCTGATCACTGTAGGCGTTAACGTTTTGCTGGGAACTCAGCGGTGGGAACGGCGATTCAAAGAGGCCGCTCAGCATCATGGAGGTAAATGCGTTGGGCTGGCTATCGGAGTCAGAGCGGTAGATGTTGTAGAGCGGGAACTTGACATCTCCGATAATACGTCAGCTCTTGAAGTAAAGCTGGGAACGAAAAAATGCCTTGGGGATGCTTTCAAGTCCCTCCTAGGCCTTCAGAAAAGGCAGGTCGAATATGTGAACCCCCGAAACGACGTTATACTTGTGACTTTGGGAACAGACGCGATTGAGCTTCACCTTACTCCAACGAAAATCATGGAAGTCGCAAACGTGTTTGAGAAGTCCGACGAGGACCTCTTTCCAGTCATCAGGAGACTGAAGCTTAACGCGGGGAGTCCCTAGTGCGGCTTGAGCCTCAATGAGGTTCGCGTTTCAATTTGCTGATTATCTTTTTGAGATCTTCCCTAGTGTTGATGTTGGCAAAAGTGTCGAGGTCAGGATCTAACCCTCGAAGCTCGTCGATGTCAACGTAACGCACGTTACTGATTGACCTTACCAGGGAGATGACCGAACGGCGACCTTCTCGAATGAGTCGTTCAGCTTCCCTCGCCGCGCTTTCCACTCTGTACACTCCATGTAGAGGTTCTAGTCGTCCATCTTTCCACATCGGGACAGCCGCTTCAAACCCGCGAACAGAAGCAAGTAGCTGCTGAAGGACTTCTCGGATTGGCAGGGGAGAGTCGACGGGGAGAACCTGACAGTACTCATAGTGAGTATGGCGTGCGCCGGTCAGAATCCCTCCTAAGGGGCCGACCCCTGCTATTTGATCGGTAATGACGTTCGTTTGGCCCAATCGTTCCCGTATTTGTCTTTGTTGCAACTCGGTTCCTGTTACTACAAGCACCTCTCCGTACAAACCCTCTATTCGGCTCTCTAAATGTTCAAGAATGGTTCGGCCCAAGACAGTGAATAGCGGCTTGTATGAGCCGAATCGTATTCCAGCACCACCGGCAAGGATTACCGCCGATACGGAATCGTTCTCCGCATTGGTTGTTTCAGGCATTCTAAGCCTTCCGCTGAGCCAGATCAGCCTATGAGTCTCAGGAATTTCACTGTGTCCTTAGGAAACTCGATCAATGGAATCTCATGAAATGATTTTCCTGACTGCCCCTTTGCGACCCTCCCCGAAATGTAGTCTGGCCTAGGATTCATGTTCTCGAGGAAGCTTTCTGCGTCGCGTTTCGAGGAGACGCAGAGTACTCGATTGACGTCGCGCCGCGTTGAGAGTCGTCTATAGAGGCCTTCTATGAGAACGTAATTCGTTCTTTCCTTCCTGAGCATACTGATTATCTTGTCCAGTTTCACGTGGGTCGTATCTTCTCTCCGTATCACAGTGAGCTCCTTCGGGGCGAGGGAGACAACAATAGAGGCTCCTGCAGCGGCGTGGAGCCAAGTATCCTTGCCAGGAGTGTCAATCGTGAAATTCCTGTCGTGGATGTGTTTTATGGTGGCGACCTTCCTTCCGCGTTTCTTGAGCGCCCCAGCGACAGCCGTGATTGCTGTGGTCTTCCCACATCCACTGTAACCGAGGAATAGGATAATTCGCAAATCCTTCCAGCCCAAGTCAGCGCGTAACTACCATAGGTCTTCTCGTTATTGGTACCAGAAATATCGCATATAGAGTATTTGTACATGTTCTAAGAACGCCCCAGACCGCATTTTTCACTGGTCTCATTAATTGGCAGAAATTGAGAAGCCTGTAACTAGTATCTTGGAGCTGCAATTGCGTGACCGTGGGTATCTATTCATGCCTATCCGCGGAGTCACGGTCTAGTGAAGCGAAATCTCTTGGTGTGTTGAAGTTGCTGAGTATTTTCAAGCTAGGATCAATGGGCTTGATCTCGTTTTCCACGCTCACGAAATGTACGTCAGGAGTGTGTTCAACTAGACCAATCATACTCAGGCTTTGTTCTTTTATGGCTTCAGAAACGCCGTGCCTCGCAGCGTCACGTTCGTAGACAGCGTGAAGTGGCTCGATCCTCCCGTCGTTCCATCGCGGCACTACCGACCCTGACTTGTCGTTCTGTCTGAAAAGAAACTCTACTACTTTGGGCTCAACGAATGGCATGTCGCAGGCTACCAGAAAGCATACCGTGGATCTACATTTCTGGAGTGTCGACGCGAATCCAGCTAACGGCCTTTGGAAGTGGACGTTGTCCTGAACTATGATTGCGTCATTGGGTAGCACACTCCGACAATCCTCAATTTTGCTATTTTTTCCTATGCTAACGAGAGACTCATCACCTAGTGGCCTAAGCCTGTCGAGAATGTGTGTGACAAACGGAGTGCCCTCAAATCTGATGAACGCTTTGTCATAGCCCAGACGGAAACTGCGACCTCCAGCAAGGATGATGATTGCGCGTGTGCTCATTGGTAGATCTCATTCCTCAATATCCGGTACAGAAATCTTGGCACTTCACTGAGTTTCGTTGGCTGAACGCCTCCTCTGCGCAACTTGTTCCGTGATATGCCTACCAGACTTGATCGGGCCGATGTGGCGTTTCATTTCCACGGTTCATAATACAGAGGCGTGCGATTCGACGTAGTCCTCTATGACCTTCTTCGTTGCAGCTCTGAGGTGTCTTCTCACGGTAGATGGGGTAGTTCCAGTAGTTTTCGCGATATCCATTAGCGACGCCCTCTTCGGGTCATCCAGATACCCCATCCTTAGCGCTCTCATCAGTACGCCCAGTTGCTTCTGTGTCAATCTGCGGGCGGTTTGATTGTTTGACGTATCAATCACGGAGGCGACAAGGTCTTGTTTTTTCATCTCCTTCAGTATTCGCTCAGGGACGAATCTTCCTTGAACCGTTATCTTTTGCACAACAACTCCAGCCTTGTCTTTGTACGTAACTCTGTCGACTACTGTTGGAAACTTGGAGAGTATCTTGCAAACATTGCAGCTTTGGGATGTGATCCAGAGGTATTTGTCAGACAGGTTAATTGCTGAGAAATTCTTTTTCGATAACTCTACAGAGTCTATCGCTGTATTCAATTTGATCAAGTGCTCAGAGTCGACCTCGTTGAGTCGAAGGGTCTTGATCAACCCGTCGATCTCGCCCTCCTCAAGAAGTCGAGCCACTGGGCAATCGCTGTTCCTCACGGTAAGCAGCAGCGTGCTCGTCCGCGCGGGTTTCATGGATGAGGCTTGAAGCATAAGGCGAAGAAGAAAAGATTTTCGTCTTCATCTTAACTTCTTCAATTATGATCTGGCTAACCTCCTTGCGTCTTCATCATGAATGTCCTCTAAGAATATGAACGGCGTAAGTAGTTTCATGCGTCGCCGAGTGTGAACCCTCCCTGAGGCTTTTCTTCCGTGAAACGTGATGGGTCTGTTGGGCCGTGGCCTTCCTCTCCAGCAAGGGGTTTGTCCTTATCGGATTTCTTACGCCACCTTGTTTATCGTCCACACTAGTCGAGGAATTTGAGATACGCTTGACTGATTTCTTGAGGTAACCACTAGAATCGACTGTAGGTTTTCATGCACCAAATTCAGAAAGTTCCAAAGATCTGAATGTAAGGTCTCTGTATCGAGTCTCCTGTCGATTATGTAAAACAGTGGCCATTACGGGCTACTGTGAGATATGCAACTGGTGACGTATTTTTCTTATTAGTTCGAGAAGTGGCTTTTTCACTGGTCTCATTACTTGGCAGAAATTGAAAGGCCTGTAACTAAAGTAGGCCGCAGGGACTTCCTCAAATTATCAGCGATAACAGGAGTTCTAGCGTATGGCGCACTCTCATCCGACAACATCGTGCTAAACGCCCTTGAGCGTGTCTCTTCCAAAGTACCATTTCAGAGTAGCAGTAGTCAACCCACCCTCTTCAGAACTGCCCATGCGAATAATTGCGATGGATCCTGCGGACTCACAGTCACGGTAATCGACGGCAACATGACGAAGATAAGCAACGCCAGCTTCAACAACCCCGACTTTCCACCTAGGATATGCCTCCGAGGGCTATCTAACCTCCAATACGTCTACCACCCTGATCGATTGAAGTACCCCATGCAGAATGTCGGCCCCAGGGGAAGTGGTCAATGGAAACGGATCACGTGGGATGAAGCGACGACCATTATCGCGAATAAGTTCAATGAAGTTGCTCAGAAATACGGCCCCACTGCAGTCTACATCGCCCCCTACACGGGTAGCCTTACCGCGCTCAATGGTGTGATTGGAGCCGGTTACAGGTTTGCAAGCGTGATTGGTGCAAGCGCCGGCGATTTCGAAGGCGACAACGAAGGCGATTCAGCAGGGCCTTGCGGCGCGGTGGAGGCGCTTGGTAATTTTGACGGCCATGACCTTTCAGACCTGCGCAATTCACGCATGATCATTCTTTGGGGGAACAACCTTGCCGAAACCGACGTACCAGACATGCGATTTGTATTAGACGCCAAAGAAGCGGGAGGGAAGATAGTCTACATTGACCCTAGGTACACATCTACAGCATCTCTCGCTGACGAATGGATTTCCATACGGCCAGGAACCGATGGCGCCTTAGCACTCAGCATGATCAACGTGATCATCAGCGAGAACCTGTACAAGGCCGATTACGTAACGAATTACACTGTTGGTCCTTTTCTTGTGCGCCAAGACACGCAGATGTTCCTCAGGGAGAAGGACGTCGCCGGTGGAGACTCAACCAAGTACATGGTTTATGATTCCAATAGCAAAACAATCGTCCCGTCCGACAAAGACGGGATAGCGCCCTCACTCACTGGCTCATACAGCGCTGCGAGCACATCCTGCAAGCCCGCTTTTCAGCTGCTCATCGATTTGGTGAGTCAGTACCCAACTTCTGAAGCTGAGAAGATAACGGGAGTTGCCGCCGCGGAGATTGAGAGCTTAGCCAAGGAGTTCGCGACGACGTCCCCAGCAGCAATCAAGGCTGGGTTCGGAGGAATCTCACACTGGTTCTACGGCGACCTGACATACAGGGCCATGATAACCCTCTCCGCCATATGCGGCAACATCGGAGTACACGGCGGTGGTGTCACAATTTACAATGGCGCCCTACTGGACGCGGCTCTGGACCTTCCGGATTGGATGAACCCCGACAAGAAGACGTACACATACCTTGCACCCATCTTATTCTGCGATGCAGTACTGAACAGTAAGCCATTCCCAGTGAAAGCAGCGTGGTTCCCTGTGGACAACTTTGTGAACCAACAAGCTGACACTAACCGCGTCATCTCCGCCCTTAAGGCGTGTGATTTCGTGGTTGTCTCGGACGTCTTCATGACTGCCACAGCGCAGTACGCGGACATCGTTCTACCAGTCGCCACACAATACGAACGCGAAGATCTGCTTGCAGGCGGAAACTACTACCTACAATACATGCCAAAAATAATCGATCCCCTGTGGGAAACCAAAGCTGACCTGGACATGTTCGCCGAAGTCGCCCAGAAGATGGGCCAAGGACAATACTTCGACAAAACTCCTGACGAATACATCAGCCTCCTCCTCAGCGGACTCCCCTCGGGACTAACGTTGGACACGTTGAAGAGCAAGGGTGTCGTGGCTTTGGCGGACGAAGATTTCTACACTTCCTCATTCCAACCAATCACACACCCCTACGTTCCATACTACCAACAACACTTCCCCACACCGTCAGGCAGAATCGAATTCTATGTTGAATCCCTCATCCCCTACAACATGCCGCTACCCATCTACAAGGAACCAATTGAAGCATCACCATCCAACGCGCTTTACCAGAAGTACCCTCTCGTAATGATAACGTCACACACAAAATTCAGAACCCACACGCAGTGGAATAACCTCCCTTGGCTACGAGAGATCATCCCAAGATCCTTCCTCGAAATTCACCCAACCGACGCTCAAGCAAGAGGCATCAGTGATGGTGACACTGTGAACGTGTTCAACGACCGCGGCTCAATCCAACTCATGGCCAGAATCACAAACGGAATCAGACCGGGCGTTGTGAACGCATACCAAGGTGATTGGCAGGAATTTCCCACGGCCGCAGTCAACATGCTAACGCACCAGAAAGTGAACGAAGCACAATCCGTAGTCTTCCTGTTCCAATCCAATACCGCGTACTATGATATCCTGGTTGATGTTAAGAAATCATGAAGGTGAAATGAGTTGACCAAGTTAACCATGATAATTGACCTAAGCAGATGCTTAGGTTGCTGGACTTGTGCTCTCGGCTGCAAGGAGGAGAACAATGAACCCATCGGAATCTGGTGGAACCGCATCCTAACCAATGGCGGTAAGGAGATCGACACACCATCGGGAACCTACCCAGACGTCAGAATGACTTACTTACCCATCAACTGCCAACACTGCGACAATGCCCCCTGCGTCAAAGTCTGCCCCGTCGGAGCACTCCAGAAACGAAATGATGGCATTGTGTTCCTCGATTGGGGTACATGCATTGGTTGCCGCTACTGCCTAGTGGCCTGCCCATACGGAATCCCCGCCTTCAACTGGCACCCACCAACACAATCACCGCCCAGCTCGCAAGTCAAGATAGGAGCTCCTGAAGTCCCACTCAGACCAGTGGGCGTTGCGGAGAAGTGCACTTTCTGCTTCCACAGAGTTGACAAAGGCAACCTCACACCGGCATGCATCGAGGTTTGCCCCGCCGGGGCACGCTTCTTCGGAGACCTCGACGACCCCACCAGCCAAGTCTCACAGATAATCCAATCAAAGCCGACCATGAGGCTCCGGGAAGAATTGGGCACAGAGCCTTCGGTGTACTATATTCCACCACGTAATCCTTTGAAGAACTTTGAGGTGACTCAAACATGAAGAAGGGATCTAATATGACTAAGAACGAAGAGAGTATTCTCCAGCCCCTCGTCAAAACCGGGACTGCCTTCTACATCTTTGTGGGCGTTCTGTTGGTGTTGACGGGATGGTTCCTGTACTGCTGGTACACGCAAGTTAGCGAGGGACTTGTAGTAACGGGAATGCGTAGCGTCTACAATGCGCCCAACTACATGGGATACAATATTTCCGGCGGTTCTCCCTGGGGAATCTACGTTACAAACTTCATCTTCTGGATAGGCATCAGCCACGCTGGAATCGCCATCTCAGCCTCAGTCAGGCTGATGAACCTGAACAAGTACAAAGTCGTAGCAAGAATGGCTGAAGTTCTGACCTTGGTAGCGTTGCCCATGGCGGCGCTCTCAATAGTCTTCGATGTCGGACGGCCAGATCGACTATTCAACCTCCTATCGGTGGGCAGATTCCAAGCACCCTTACTATGGGACCTATCGGCAATTACAACATACTTCATGGGAACGATCATCTACCTCTACCTCAGCCTCCGAGGCGACATCGACAAACTAGCCAGCAGGCTACCAAAGCGAGAAAAGTTCTACAGACGCCTCGCGATGCACTACGAGGGAACAGCGACTGAGAAAGAAGTGCACACTAAGACGCTATGGTGGCTTGCAGTGGCGATCGTTCCAATCATGGTCACCGTCCACAGCGTAGTCTCATTTGTCTTCGGCCTTATGGTGGCAAGAGCCAGCTGGTACTCAACAATATTCGCAATCTACTTCGTCGTCGGCGCAATCGTCAGCGGTGTCGCCGCCGTTTACTCGTTGGCCTGGATACTTAGGTGGCTCTACAAATGGCAGACATTCGTTACGGATGAAGTTTTGAAGGGAATCTCGTGGGCTCTTCGAAACGTGCTAATCATCTACATCTACCTCTGGATTGCAGAAGAACTCACGACAAGATACCAAGGCCCTGCCGCCGAGTTGAGGGTATCAGACTTCCTCTGGAGTGGACCCTACGCACCAATTTTCTGGCCTTTGGCAATCATTGGGTTCGGTATTCCCGCAATAATACTACTCGCGCCAGTCTTCAAGAAACGGGCGTTCAATCCGGCCCTAATCTTTGCAGCCTCAATAATTCTGAACGTGGCCCTATGGGTTAAGAGATTCACAATAGTGGTACCCTCTCTACTCAACCCGCCACTCTACTCCACTGGGATCTACATCCCCACTGTGACCGAAGTGTCCATCATGCTGGGAACGTTTTGGATGGCAACCCTGTTGTACTTGGCTTTCCTGAAGCTATTCCCAATCATCGAGTTAGACGTGGTGGAGGCATAGAACAATGACAAACATCAAGGCCGTTTCGGTTGCGTTGCTCGGGCTTCTCTTGATCGTGTTGGGCGTAGGATTCTGGGTGTTAGGTGACGCTACAAGCTCTGTCGTTACGCTACCATTGGCTAGCACAGGTGCGCATTGGGCTCCGTTGATTTGGTTGCTTGGAATTATCGTGCTGCTTTCAGCGGCCTTCGCGAACACAATGCAAGTCAAGCACTACTTTGTTTGGCTACTTGTACTGGTCGTCGGTTACCTGGCCGTGTTCGTCGTACTGGTTGGTGTAACCTCAGTAATCATCCCATAAACATTCAAAACCCCTCTCACATTACCCCCCTTCCAACGGGCAACGTGCCTAGAGGCGAGACTAATGCCTAGCTCCATTGACTCCAATGCTAATGCGAAAGCTAACTTCAGGACCAATGTATACGGAATCCTCGCCCTAGCGTTCTCTCCCCCCCAATCCGAAGCCAAGAATCTTTACGCAGCAATCTTAGACGCACATTCATCTCTCCGCTCGCCTGAGGATACTGCAGCTCCAGACGTGAACTTCCCGGAAGATACAACGTCCACCGACCTGGGCAGAGAACACCTGAAGCTATTTGTTGGTCCAGGCCACATTCAATGCCCCCCATATGAGGCGGTTTACCGAAAAGACAGGCCGGTTATGGAAAAGGGGCTTCTGATGGGCCCATCAACGGCCGATGTGCGCCGAAGATACGCCGAAGCCCACCTCGCTATGTCTAAGAAATTCACTGACCTACCAGACCACATAACCGTCGAAATGGAATTCATGCATTTCCTATGCGGTGAAGAATCAAAGTTCGCAGAACAGGGGAACCCTCAAGAATCGGTGAAAATGAGGAGGTTTCAAAAGGAATTCCTTAACGAACATCTCAAACCATGGGTGAAAGATTTCGCTGACTGCGTCTTACGATCAGCCAATTCATCCTTCTACAAAGCGGCTGCAAGCCTGCTGAAAACATTCATTGAAAGCGAGTCCGAAAACTTTCTGGGAAGCGACACGCAATGAGAGTCACAGTTCACCTAAACAACCTCGACCCCGAACTCAGAGAAAAAGTCACGACACACATCCACAATAACTGGAGCAAATCCACAATCACCAATGAAACAAACGCCAATTTTCGGAAGAGAAATGAGGCGACACTAGTCATCATCGGTGAGGGGTTCCCAGCCGTGGACACAGCGGCTCCACTCCACGACACAATCATAGTGCGAAGCTCAGCTTCAACCGAACAGATTCTTTTCCTGGTAGATGCGAAGCTCGGCAAACTAACAAACACAGACATTGTAAACGCAAAGCAGAGCACCTCGCCGAAACCCACAATATCAAGGAGAGAATTCCTACTTGGACCATATGGCAGATCTCCCCACCCCCAAAACCTGCCTGTGGTGGCAAGCGATTCATGTGAAGCGAAGTTCGGCTGTTCCAAATGCGTTGACGCATGCCCGGCACCGGGTGCGTTGAGAATCGAGAATGACTCAGTTATTGTGTCGAGTGAATACTGCATTGAGTGCGGAATATGCGCAGGCGTTTGCCCGGTCGCGGCTATTCAGATGCCCAACTTCTCGGAAGACGCCTACCGCGGCCTCTTGAAAGCCGTGCACGGCTCATCGGCCCCAAAGAAGACAGTAGTGATCACCTGCAACAAATCAAGCGTACCCCAACAGCCATGGATGGACGTGGAGGAGGTGCGTGGAATTGGTTGCATGGGTGTTAGGCAATTCGCAATGGCCGCTGGCTCGTCGATTGGTGCACTGCTTGTTTACTGCCCTGACGGACTGTGCGCGGGCAAAGAGAACCCGAAACGAGCAGCGAACCTCATCTCCTTGATTGTAGGTGAGAATGGCCCGATAGTTGCTTACTTAGAGGGGAGCGCGGGCACCCTTCAAATGAACCAGATTCACGAGTCAGCTCGGACGCATGACAGACCATTAACCCCAGCTGTGGCTCCATGGAAAGACTACGTGAAATCTCTCAAATCCATTTCGAGACCGGAAGCTCACGTAAAGGGGTTTGGCCTCACGCAGATTGAGGTGGCTGACTCATGCACGCTCTGCTACGCATGCGTGGAATCCTGCCCCCACCAAGGAGCACTCGCAATCCGAGAGGACAAACTAATCTTCGGGCCGGAGGAATGCACTGGGTGCGGTTACTGTGAGCAAATCTGCCCTGAACGATCGATAACCCTCTCTGAAATGGTTGGGCCGATGAACCTGGCAGCACGAACTGTCTACAGGGATGAAATGATGAGATGTGCGAAGTGCAACACCCCCTACGTTTCAGCAAAAATGTTCAAGAAGGTTTCGGAAACCCTTCAGAGCGACGAAAGTACCCTGAGGCTCTGCCAGAGTTGCAGACAGAAAGAAACATACGATAAGATACTTGGAAGCATTCGCGGACCCGCGTAGCGAAACCCGCTATGCCATCACATTCAGAGATTTCACAATTGGAGACTACCGACCTAAATGAAAATGGATGCCAGAGCAATGACACCAGACGCCACAACAAGCACTAGACTGACCCAGTACGCAGCACTCCACCCCAAACCAGACGATAACTTCCCCATAACCCGTTTCTTCCTCGTGATCAATCCAACCAGTACGCCCGGTCCAAGGAGAACGAACACGAACAGAACCATCATATCGATTGCTAGATGGAACAAGTCCGGGAAGAGCATAGGAACAAAAAGAGCTGGAAGAGATTCAATCAAATAAATCCAGAAGAACTTCTGCCTACCCCAACCTATCGCCTCGGCCACACCCCACGCACTACCTAGAGAAACAACAACAAGGGCTAAGAACGAAGCTGCTATCAAGCCTATGCCAAAAAGATACGGAGCGTAGGACCCGGCAAGAAGAGACAACGCCTGCGAAAGCTGCTTAGGTGAACTCGTTTCGATCAAGACACCGTTCAAACCAATCGTAGCCAACAATATCACGACCATTCCAAACTCACTCGCTATGGCACCCACCAAAGTCTCAAGACGAGAACTCCATACGCTCTTAACCCCCTTCTCAGCCGTAGCCGAAGCCTGGTAAAATAGCATGAAAGGCATCACCACAGCCCCCGCAGTCGCCGCCAATAAGTAAAGAAACCCCGGCTTCCAACTCCAGAAAAAGAACATGTACTCACGAACGGGAGGCAATCCCCTAAGAAATAGCGAACCACCGTACGAAACGATGAGAACAACAGAGAAAACGACCAGGAACCTTTCCACGGTCGTGTACCCCCTCTTCCAAACAATAGCAAGGTAAACCACGTAGACCACGGGCAGGGAGAGAATTGGTGCAACTCCCAGAAGTTGAAAACCTATGGCGATTCCCGTAAACTCAGCAACATAACTCAGAACGTCCGTACACGCCATCGGAACACTCGTCAGCAAGGCGATTCTCCGAGAATAATTCTCTCTGATAATCTCACCCAACCCTTTACCCGTTGCGACCCCGATTCTTCCAGCAGCCTCCTGGATGAAGAACAATGGTACAACCAAAAGGAGCAGAAACCAGACAAGCGAGTACCCGTACAGGGCTCCATCAGCGGCCGCAGTCAATATGCTTGCAGCATCCACGTCTGCAATCATCACAACCCAAGCGGGACCGAATGAATGGACAAACGTCCGCCACCTGCCTAGTCCAAAGATGTCTCGCCTTTCCATGTGGTCATTCAGTCCTAATCCAATCAGCCGCTTGCGAAATCTACCATTTGAACTCTCTCTTGTTGTGAAGGAATTTGCGACCGTGCACTTGTTCCGCTTCATGATGACAAGATTGTTGAGATGTGGGACCTTGGCCAACCTGTGCGACCTGATTCACCAAACAAGAGTGAACAAAACCTGTAATATGCTGCAACATCTTCCAGATTAAGTCGGAGTTCGAATTGCCCTCAAAACCCAAAGAAAACAAACGAGTTGTCTTCGTCGCCCATTGCTTACTGAACCAGAACGCGAAAGTAGCCGAGTTTGCGCGATTCCCCGGTGTAGTCTCTCCGATTATCGAAATAGCTCGAAAGAAGGGCTACGTTGTCGAACAACTTCCTTGCCCTGAACTCCTAGCCATGGGTATTACTCGCTGGTGGACTACGAAGGAGATGTACGATAATCCGGGATACCGCAGACATTGTGCGGGACTCGCCAAATTCACGGCAAACGTAATCGAACGATACTCGAAGGATGGATTTGATGTGAGGCTGATCGGGCTCGATGGAAGCCCTTCGAGTGGAGTGAGATTCACTGGATCCTCCGAGCCCATCTGGGGCGGGCGACCAAGAGCCTCGGTTGAAGAATTCAAGATCGTTCCGGGAAAAGGAGTGTGGATCGAAGAGCTTGAGAAGGAACTTCAGCGACGAGGCTTAACACTTCCTAAAGCAACCGGTGTGCCAATGGATGATCCGGCGTTCGTCATGGAGAAATCAGTAAAGGAGATAGAGGAATTTCTGGAGAAATAATTCGTGGGAATCAATTTTGGAGATGCACGATCATTCAAAATGGCCGTTGTTGCGGACTACTTCGTAAATCCCCAAGTTTACCCGAAACTGCCCAGCGCGACCACCGTTTATGAACAGCTTCGAGACGGAGGATTTGGCATAATCAAGATGCCACATCCCTCAATGATTGGGAACGGGTTGGAAGGCTGGATCGTGAGCACGGTTGATCAAATTGAAGAGTATTCCAAGCGAGGGTTCAAGATTTTCTTACTAGGAGTCAACGGGATTCCTGGCAAAGGAATCTGGATGCCTAACCTGAAGCGTGAGATCAAGAAACGCGGATTATCTCTTCCCAAATCAGTCATTCTAAGAAGAAGCCAGCTTCAATCACCCGACGCGACCCCGCTATTCAAAGCGTAGCTGATTCACCAAACAAGGACGGGATGTTCTAGCAAAGAAGATTATCATGACAAAGAGCACGACCGATTCGCCAGCTCACCTTTAGTTACGCTCTGCTCTCGTCAATCCCCGCGTCGCGATCGTGAAAGGGCGACCGCAGGTGTCAGGACTTGAACGCCCAGGCGCAAGAGTTCCCTGGATTTGAAATGTTTCTTGTTGTAGGTGATGATTGTTGACGGCGACCTCGCTAGGGCTAACGCTGCAAACGGCGCATCTGTCTCATCCCGCACTAATTTCAGCGCTCCTTTGAGGCTGCTATTGTAGCCCGAAAGTGGGACGAATTCAACGTTCTCCAAGAGACGGTCCAAAGCTTCTTCAAGCTGCTGGTGCGTAAGACCTGCCTTGGCAGATATTTCTTTGCTATGAGCTCTGAGCTCTTCGGATAATTCAGCTGGAGCTACGACTTCGCAATTGTCCGTATGGAGTAGAATCGCAAGGCTGGTTCTTGTGATTCCTTCCGTGCTTACCAGAGAAGAAATCAAAACGTTGGTGTCGAGAATCAGTGTTTGTATGGGCTAAGCCTCTTCCAGGCCGCGATCTTGATTTCGCGGGAGAGCTTGTCAGCTTCTTTCTTGCTTAGTTTGGATGAGGACGCTAAGACCTCCAGCACAGCGAAACTTCTCAAGAGGGCGCCCATTTTCTCACGAGAGATGCCGCTGCGCTCTGCAAGTTCAAGAATCTCGGCTGGGATTTCCACGGGAACGGTTTCCGTGACCATGGTTCCACACGACATTGCATATCTTGACCATTTGAAAAAGGTTCCCAGGCGCCAGCTTCAATCACCCGACGCGACGACCCTATTCATTGCGTAGCCTGAGCCGTAGCTGGATCGAATCGGCCGGGTTATCAGAGCATTTTCCATAATATGCCCTCGTGCTCTTTCTCGAGTTTCTGTGCCGTGCGGTGGCGTGCGCGCACGCTTGGAGGGACCCCCCAGGGGGGTGACTCAGTTTTCTGAGTCAAGCGGGGCTTGTTTTGCTGTTTTCCTGGGATGTGGGTAATATGGCTGGGAGAGCGAGGCCAGATTGTGGAGTAGTGTGATGGCTCCTATGCTTGGCGCTGTGGAAGCGGGTGAGTGTTTCAGCTACCTCCCTACCCACAAGGTTGGCTGTAGATGTCAACTCGGCCGAGCGGGGCGATTGGGGACCGGGTGGCGGAGTCGGAGAAACGGACGACGGGTGGGGGGAGCAAGACGCTAGTGGTTTTCCTGTCTCAGGAGGAGTATGGTGAGCTGCGGAGAGCCGTCGGCGAAGCCAACGTTCCGAACATGTCGCTACTGGTCTTTCAAGCGATTCAAGCGGGGCTGGAGAGCGATGAAACGCATGGTGTTCAGAGGAAGCGGACCCGAACCGTAAACCTTCACGTCTCCAGAGAATTCAGAGAGAAAATCCGGCTAAGAGCACGCATGTCCCAGGTCACGCAGCAAGCACTCCTGCGCGGCCTACTCTTCCAATACATACGAAACAAACCCTGGCAGAGAGCGCAAACAGAGAAAACGGAAGGGGCCTGAAAATGAAGAGCGAGACAGAACGAGACCGCAAGCCAGCGGTCCACAAGGTGCCACTGATCACCGAGAAGGACGCGAAAGAGTACGAAACCGTCAAGGCTGGCCTAATCGCCGAGTTGAAGAAACTGGGAAACTACGAACCGGAAGTAGACGACCTACAAGTCGACGCCATCGCCCGAGCCACGATATACATGAGAAACCTGGAAAAACTCCTCGACTCTGAAAAGGCGAATGCTGAAACCTACAGCCGCGTCACAGACGCCCAAGCCAAACTGAGAAAGATCATAGAAGGCGCCTTCCATGAACTCGCCGTTTCACGCAGAGAAAGAATCGCGAACCAGGCCGGCAAAGCCGGGGAAGAGGAGTTGGCGAAGCTTATCCTAGAGGCGCTGAAAAATAAGCCAAAGTGAGCCCTTAAAAAAATATGCGCAATACGTGGCGGAGTCGCTCAGAGACCCAGTCAATTTCGCACGCAACTTCCTAAACTTCGAACCCTTCCCATACCAGGAAGAATTTCTACGCGACGAGTCCCACCTCATCGCTGCCTGCTGCGGCCGACAAGTCGGCAAAACCACTCTAGCCGCAATCAAAGCCCTACACTACACCCTAGCCAACAACCCGGTTCGCACCCTAATCATCAGCGCCGGCCTAAGACAGAGCATGATACTCTTCGACAAAATCCTTGAGAAGACCGAGGCCGCTGTCCCAGCCAAGGTTCTAACGAGCTACAAATCCAGAACCAAGATTCGTTTCGCGAATGGGTCAGAGATTGTGGCCCTACCCTGCGGAAGGGACGGTTCAACGTTGCGGGGATTTACCGCGGATATGGTCATTCTTGACGAAGCGAATTTCATACCGAGAATTGTCATCGACTCCGTCATTAGGCCCACAATGATAACGCGCCCTAATTCGAGGTTGATTATGATTTCGACGCCCTGGGTGCGGGACCACCCGTTCTATGAAGCCATCAGCAAACCCGAGCTGGGCTTCAAAACGTACACTTGGCCCTCATCGATTAGCCCGCTAATTACGCCGGAGAAGCTTGAACGGGAAAGGAAGACGATTGGAGAATACGACTTCAACCGTGAGTATAACGCCGCATTCATTGACGATGAGTTCAGCTACCTGCCAAGCAACCTTGTGCTAAGCTGCACGGATGACTATGAGCTGGACGGAGAACCTAGGCCGGGGGATAGGTTAAGGGGCGAATACCTCATCGGAATAGATTTCGGAAAACACACCGACCACTCCGCAATCGCCGTCTTAGAGAAGGCTGGCGATAATCTTCGCCTCGTCTACCTCAAGGAACTGCCGCTGGAGACTTCCTACACGGCGGTGATAGGCAGTGTGAGGAGGCTGAATGAGGCGTACGCCTTTGCGGCGGGATGCCTCGACAAGACGGGAGTGGGTGAAGGACCCTACGAAGAGATCAAACAATTCATGCGAGGAATGGAAGGCATCACCTTAACTGCACAAGTGAAGGAAGACCTCATGGGCAAACTGAAACTCGCCTTAGAAAAAGGCAAACTCACCCTCCCAAGAGACAACCCACAACTCCTAGTCCAGATGACGGCGCAGCAATGCGAAGCCACTAAGTCCGGGACGCTGAAGTTCAGCCACCCCACCGGAACCCACGACGACCAATTATGGAGCCTTGCATTGGCCATCTACGCATCACAACAACGGAGTCGACCGAACTTTAAGCCAATTACTCGATCCTTCTGACATCAGCCCAAAAGAACCCGTTGTCACCCGTAATTAGGAGGAACGCCACAGGCAATTGCAACCTGAAGAGTCGGTGAAGGTTCGTCGGCTGAATGTGCAGGCTTCCATGAGCATACTTGACATTAACGGCGAAATTCCGAAGGAAACCATGGGGAAGATCACCGCGGCAATCAAGGACATCTAGAGGCGGAAGGTCCGAATACCCAACTCTTTTCCTATTTTGTACATTTCCGGGTTGTCCTTTTCATTAATCCGTGTATGACAACTGCACATTGAATGCCCCGATAACCAAGATTCCTCTCCAATCTTTCCTGTTCAACCCGAGTATTGGGTTTCTTAGAAAGCGGATTGTTAACGTACAACGCATTGTCTGAATAGCCCGTCAAGACGACCCAATGTGGCAAGTCCTCTTTTCCTCCAAACAATGAAGTCGAAGTCAGGAATAGTGGAATATGCGACTTGGTCAGAAGCGCCTTCAGGGTTTGCAGTTTAATCGGACGATTGACATTGCTTAGTCCCATTGCTCGAAACTTACTTCGAATATCTCGGTAGAGGAATTCAAGAACATCCCTGTCAACGGAAGGGATCTCGTGTGAAATCTCGTCTATGAAGGAGTGCTTTCGAGATATTCCCATGGTGTATGCTGAGAATCCGCGTCTTGCTGCAGCCACAGCTAATCCTTCCTTACTGGTCCCGTAACTCTCGACAAGATTTGACTCCCGCCAAATATCCAACTCAAGCCCCTTGGTAAGGCGGAGCGCGGGTTGGAAGAACTTCATAGCCATCAAAAGGCTAGCTGGACCGCAAGTAAACTGAGACGTTTGTTTGTGGAATGGGATTCGAAGATGGAGTGAGTTCTTGGACTTCACTTGAGTTTCTTCCTACGACACGTTCAATTCGTTTCCATATTATCTGTCAGCCGTTAATTACATAAATCGATAAGGCATTTCAAGGAGTATGAGCGAGTTCTCCTTCCATCCGATTGGGATAGAGTGGGCGAGGAGATCTAGCAACCGTATGTAGGAGACACTCTTTTGGAAAATGCGCACACTGAAGAATGAATCTAGCCGATCGTCAATACCTGATCATTAAGCAGTTTTGATTAGCTTCGCAATGACTGAAGGATAATGCTTTCGAGCGTAGCGTAGCTCTGCTGACCCTGAAGTGATGTTACGATCGCGCCGTTTCTGCCAATAATGAAGACAGTTGGCGTGCCGTTAACGCCATACGAAGTCATGGTGGAACCGCTTGAATCATACACGTATGTCCAACTCGACCCGTAGTCCCTTATGAACTTCGCCACGTCATTCTGTGTGGTGCCATCCCACGGGCCAGAAACGCTAATGAATGTCACGTTGCCGCCGTATTTTTGGTGCAGTTGTTCTAGGATTGGAGCCATCGATTGGCAATGAGGACACCAAGGTTCCATGAACTCGAGGAATACAACTTTCCCCTGAAGTGAGGATAATGAGAAGGATTCACCCGTTGGGCCGTTTGGTCCGATCACAGGTAACGTGAAATCAAGTGTGTTGGAAGACCGTGACGATATTGTGGACGAATTTTCAGTCTGTTGTTGGATGGGCGGAGAGGGCTGCGTTACTGAGTAGATCACCCAGGCTGCAATAATAATTATCAATGGAATGGCGATCTTTTCCGCTCTGCTCAGCCTCTGTTTCTTTTCTGAGGGTTTCTTTGATGACATAACATTTACCCGAAGATCTGCAAGAGAACTTATCTAAGATTAGGATGACGGCCCATTCACACAGCAGGAAGTCAGTTCTCAAAATGGGAAGGATGTCTGAGTCGAATGAAAATCAAGTGTTCAAAGCAATTGTTTCCACACATCAATGCGCTCCACAAGCCGTTAATATACAAACTCGAACCAACGAGTGAGAAAGATCGAATGGAAAACTCGATAGAAGGCTTGCGACAACAAGAGTTCTCTAGACTAGACGCTAACAGAACGGTGTATTTGGATTATACTGGGAGCGGACTGTATCCTGAATCTCTTCTGCGTGCTCACGCCAACTCCTTATCGAAGGAAATCTTGGGCAACCCGCATTCGTTGAATCCAACCTCAACATTAAGCACACACAACGTGAATATGACTCGGGCCCGCATCCTCAAGTTTTTCGAAGCTGACGAAAGCGAATATCGTGTTATTTTCACATTGAATGCAACCGGAGCACTCAAGTTGGTTGGCGAAAGTTATCCTTTCCAACCGGGCTCACGTCTTATTATGACCGCCGATAACCATAACTCGGTGAATGGGATTCGCGAGTTTGCAAAGACTAAAGGAGTTATGGCTGAGTATATTCCGCTCAATTCGGAGCTTCGCGTCGAAAACATCAATCAAATTCTGACACCTCAAGATAATCACAAACCCAGCCTCTTCGCATACCCGGCTCAATCAAACTTCTCTGGAGTTAAACACCCGTTATCATGGGTTGCGAATGCTCAGAGCAAAGGCTATGACGTCTTGATTGACGCCGCAGCTTTCGTTGCAACTAACAGACTCAGCCTCAAGAATTGTAAACCAGATTTCGTTTGCGTCTCATTCTACAAAATGTTTGGATACCCGACAGGCGTTGGGACATTAATCGTGAGGGACGCGGCAATTAAGAAGTTGCGTCGACCGTGGTTCTCAGGCGGCACGGTTCGTTTCGTGTCCACGCAGAACGACTTACACCTACTGACGAAGACAGTTGAGGCATTTGAAGACGGCACATTGAATTTCCTGAATATCGCAACGGTACAGAACGGCCTCGACTTCCTGGACCAAGTGGGGATCGAACGGATAAACAGTCATGTCTCAAAGCTTACGCAGTTCCTGCTAGAGAGTCTGCAAGAACTCCATCACAGCAACGGAAAACCACTCATCATGATATATGGCCCATCGACAATGCGAGATCGTGGCGCTACGGTCGCATTCAATTTGCTCGACTTCGACGGCAACGTAGTAGACTACAAGCTAGTTGAAGCCAGAGCCAATAACGAGAATATCTCCATCCGAACCGGATGCTTCTGTAATCCAGGGGCCGCGGAATTCGCATTCGGATACACAGCAGCCGAGGCGCATAGTTGCTTCGATCAGGTGTCAAAGGACTTCTCGTTGGAGAAGTTCTCCGAATGTATGGAAGGTAAACCAGTAGGGGCACTTCGAGCTTCATTAGGGATTGCAACCAATCAAAGAGATGTTCAAGAATTGATTAACCTGCTAAGCAGCTTCTTAGAGTTCAAGATTCCAGCATCGGAAAAGACTCTCACAACGAGTTGTGGTCGCTAATTAGGAATTAAGTCAGATGAGGATGAGAGTATGACCGAAAGCGACATTATCCTCAAACCCATCGGGATGATTAAGACTACCGCGTCGGACGACGAGATAAAGGATCGCCCCACCGATTTTGACTCAACCGTGGAAGTTTTCCAAGAATTCTCGGATGGATTGGAGGGGATAGATGGATTCTCTCACATATTCGTTCTGACCTTCATGCACCGCCTGACCCCAGATCAGGTTGGCTCCTTGAAGGTTAGACCTCGCCGATTGCTGAAGAAGGACTTCAAGCTTGAAGAATTGCCTTTGGTAGGAGTATTCGCAACTTCATCTCCTTCAAGACCGAATCCGATAGGCATCAGTTTGGTGAAATTACTGCGCAGGGACGGAAATAGGTTAACTGTTCGCGGTATGGATTGTTTTGATGGGACACCAGTACTGGACATAAAGCCATACAAGGACGACTACAAAGCCGACGACTATGGTATTGCCGCTTGGTATCATGGACTAATCAGTGAAGCAGCAAGACGTGCGTAGCACTGTCTTAGTACTCCCCACTATCTCGTACCTTGAGGGATTAGTAGTCTGCCATCAACATCGAGATTTTTCCGTACGATTAATCAGAGTTCAATCATGCAGCCCAAGTGCAATAGGTAATAGAAAGAGGAAAGCCGCTCCTGCAATAAGAAACGTGTAATGCATGCCGACTAAACTGATAAGCGCTCCTGCCAGAAGCGGGCCAATTGTGTAGCCCAGATCCTTGAACGTTGCAATTGCTCCCGTCATTGCCACCTTGTCTTCGGTCATGACGTCCGACATCCTAGAGTAAAGCGCAATGAAGATGACAGTATAGCTGACAGTGAACGCGGTCACTGCAAAGGCTGTATAGTACAGGTTCTTGGACAATGGTATGATTAGTGCAGTAGCGGCGGTTGCCACGACCGCCAGCGACAAGGTCCGCCTTATTCCCTGTTTATCCATCAGGTGCCCCATGGGCACTTCTAGCGCGACTGCGGGCAACAATGCAACGGTGAGAATTACCCCTATTGCGGGAACGGATATTCCCTCATCGTTGAGAAACACCGATAGAAAAGAATAGTAGATGTTGATCAGCGCATAGAACACAACTGTCAGCATTAGTGTTTTCGCGAATTTTCTGTCTCCCAAGTAGTGGCCTAGTCTGGACATCTGGAGCTTGAATGATACTTTCTGAGGCTTCGGGCTTTCCTTCAAGCGGATTGATATGACCATGAAGGCGACGAAGCTGGTAACGCTCAGCACGTAGAAAGGTAGGAAAAACGAGAGAATCGATACGGCTCCCCCGACGATGGGCGATACAGCCGACGCCAAATCATTCATGTCGGAGAAGAAGCCCGTCTCCTTACCTTTCACAGCCTTATCGGTGTAACTGAAGACGTATGCCCACGATGTTAGCCAGAGAAACGAGGACGCAATGCCCCTCGTTATGCTCAACAATAGCAGCGCTAGTAGTCCGTTAGCCTGCGGATAGAATAGCGCAAGCCCCGCGTAGAAGAGCAGTACGACCTGCAGCACACGCTTCATATTCATTCTGTTCTCAATTATGCCCAGAGGAATGTTCAGAACGATACCGGCCATGGTCGTGATCGAAAGCACTAACCCAGTAAGGAACGCACTCCTAGTCACGCTGTTGACATATATCGAGAAGACAGGGGAGGTGACCCCCCAACCGAACGTGTAGATAAAGAAAGCTAGCGAGATTGGCAAGATTACTCTGTTGAAGTTTCTGATATGGCGCAGGTCACTGAATTCCTTGAACATTTCGAATCGCCCCGTGATGGATTCCTATTTGGCATATCATTCGAAAACAAATAGACGCTTCAATTCGTATGGCAATTTGTATGATGTTTTATTCCTGTTGATAAACTTCTATCGCAACACCAAACCTGCAACGGTGGGCGACCTATCCGGTTATGGATGCGAGAAGAAAGCATGTGCTCTCATGCTTATAGGCCAAACTTTCTGAATGCGTAGTATTTGGGGTAGTCTACACCAAGCGTGAATATCGCAGAGAATCCTAAGACAAGGAGAACTTGAGCTAATGTGACGGGAGGTAGAATGACTCCATAAATTCCAATCAAGGCAAATCCAATCAGCGTACCCAAACTGGAAAGGGTAAGTTCACGTCCTGGTCTCGACGACCAGAAGTGCCCCCTCTCTCTCACAATAAGAACTCTAAACTGACTGGTGAAGACTAGCGTGAGCAGCACAAAGGTCTGAAGCGTTCCTAAATCCATGTGATAATAACCGGTGCCAATGAAAATGATTACTGCTCCTTCCACGACTAAGAGTGCACCGATAACGAGTGACGCCAACGCGATATTCCTCACATTCCAAATATTCGGGCTCTTCGTGGTCTTCACGTTATCAGTCGCAAGTGACATTGTCACGAAGTCATTTGCAAACACTAACAAAACCATGCCTAGCACGGAGAGGACGACGTGATGCAACCAGAAGAAGCCCAAGACCAGTATGCCTACGAATTGTATTACTTTCGTGACCTTGTTGACAACCCATGTTAGCATGCGCTGGTAGATTTGTCTGCTCGTACGGATTGCGTTGAGGATAACTTTGAGTCCGGGTTCGGTTAGAACTATACTGGCAGACGCCTTGGCAACATCAGTTGAGTCGCTTACAGCTATGCCTACTTCTGCTTGTTTGAGCGCAGGTGAATCGTTCACACCATCTCCGGTCATTCCTACCATGTGGCCTCTTGATTGGAGAAGCTTGACCACTTTGTACTTGTCTTCTGGATAAATCTCAGCCAACCCATCATATTCATCCAGAACGCTTGCTTGATCCGCCTCTGATAGTTTCGTTAGATTTGACATCGGGTAGATTCGATTGCCAATGCCTACTTGCCCGGCGATCTCTCTGGCTATTGCCACGTTATCTCCTGTCAGCATCTTCGTCTTTACGCCCAAGCGTTTCAGTTCTTCTATCGTTTCCTTCGAGTCGGGTCTGGGAGGATCGGCCAGCGGGAGGAGCCCTAGAAGCTTGAGGTTATCTAGGTCATTATCCTCTGATTTAGCGACCGCGAGTGTTCGATAGCCCTTCTTGGATAATGATTCAACATTGCTATCGACCTTCTTTGCAGTTTCATCGTCTACTTTGCACAGGGACAGGATTACCTGTGGTGCTCCTTTGGCTACTCTGAATCGTCTTCCGTCATGCTCAATGATTGCCTCGGACTTTTTTGTCGCTGGATCGAAGGGAGTAAACGAGACCTGTGTGTACCCTTCAGAGGAGATTGGGAGCGTTTTTGCGTAATCTATCACGGCTAAGTCGATTACGTCTCTAATCTCCTCTTTCGATGCCAGACGCGCGATTATTGCGACCTTATCCTTTTCGGACCCTTGGAAGCAGATAGGGTCGGTGACGGAGAGTTTGTTCTCAGTGATAGTACCGGTCTTGTCCAGACAGAGCACTTCCATTGAGGCTGCGTCCTCAATCGAATCGAGTCGGGTTACCAGAGCGCCTTCGTCGGCAAGTTGCATTGCGCCTACAGCCAGAACGATGGCGAAAACTGCTGGTAGGGCGACTGGAACGGAACCCATGAGGAAAATCAAGGCGAACCTTACGATGGTTAGAATGTCAACGACTCGTGTCAGCGCAGCATCAAGTATTACGACCGTCAAGGCGGCAATGCTAACGTACATTGCGTATTTGACAATGGCCGACATGATTTGCTGTTGATGCGATTTCGGCTTCGCAATTTTCACCAGTTCAGCAGTCTTGCCGAAGTACGTGTTGGCTCCAGTGTTGAGTACGAGAGCCCTCGCTTCCCCCCGTTTTATGATGGAACTTGAATAGAGAATCCCGGATTGGTGTGCGGTCACCGGAAGGGATTCACCAGTCAAGGCTGACTGATCAACAGACACTTCTCCTGCTACTATCTTGCCGTCAGCTGGAATTAGGTCTCCCAAACCAACCTGTATGATGTCGCCTGGAACTATTTCCCGAGCATCCTTGACGACCCATTCTTCGTTCCGCAGGACCTTCGCCTTAATCGCTAGCCGTTTCTTCAAAAGGTCAAGTGCTTTCAGAGAACTGCGAGTATGGTGAAATCCTATGATGGCGTTTGTAGTCAGAAGCCCAAACACTATTACAACTTCCAGGTAGTGGCCTATAATATATGAGAGAACCATCGTCAATTCCAAAAGCCAAGGCATCGGTCCCCAATATCGCCCCAGGAAATCGGTGAATGGGTTTTTCCGTTTTTCCGATAATTCATTATAGCCGAGTTCCTGGATGCGTCTCTTCGCCTCATCTTGGGTGAGGCCGTTTGTTGACGTAGTTAGTGCCACGTATGCGTCTTCAATTGTTAGGTTGGCAAAGTCAGCTGTCGCCTTAGTTGTCATTGAATACGTACGCCTATCCAAAGCCCGATTTTCCACGCGAAAGACGCAGTAGCCTGGTCAGATATTAGTAAGAGTTCGAACAGATTAGTCGAAATTGTCGCGGCACTGAGCTTGTCGGAAGAGGACCTCAGGCTGAACTCAGGCGATATATACCGTCAGACCTTCTTTCTCGTCTTCCAGTCTGCCCTGACAGCAGAACCGCCTTTTAGCCTCTGGATATGATTGTAGGCTGAAAGCGCAGCGATCGCACCCTGCCCAGCAGATATTACGGCTTGTTTGAATGGTACATCTGTAATGTCTCCCGCAGCGAAGATGCCGCTATGTGAGGTGGCGCATTCTTTGTCCACCTCAATTTCCTTCTTCCCGTTGAGGCGGACTAGATCCTTGAGGAAGTCGGTCTTCGCGACGTAGCCAAGCTCAACGAATACGCCGTCAACCTTCACTTCCTTACGTTGCTTCGTTTTGGAATCTTCAACAGTAATGTCAGTAACGGTTTTGTCCCCGTTGACTTGAACTACGTGCGAGAAGGGGATGAATTCGATTTTAGGGTTCACTTTCAAGCTCTCTAGTGTTTGTTGGTCTCCTAGAGGTTTCTCCCAAGTGTGAATTAGATACACTTTGGCGGCCACGTTGGCTAGAAGCATGGCTGCGTCCATGGCTGGGTCGCCTGAGCCTGCGATGGCAACTGTTTTTCCTTTGAAGAGTGGGCCGTCGCAGACGGCGCAGTAGGAAACGCCTTTTCCTTTGAGTTTCTCCTCACCGGGGACGCCAAGATCTCTCGGGGTCTTTCCGAAAGCCAGGACAAGCGTGCAAGTGTCGTACTCGCCGTTTGGGGTCTTTAGGGTGAAGCATACGTTTTCCCTTTCGGTTATTGACGTTACCTCGTCATAGGTGAATTGGGCGCCAAATGTTCTTGCCTGTTCCTCGAACTTTGACATTAGTTCAAAGCCACCAATAACGGGGAAACCGGGGTAGTTTTCGATGTGATCTGTGAGAATCGCTTGGCCACCGATGTCCTTCGTGATCACTAATGTCTTGAGGTTCTGGCGTGCTGCGTAAACAGCAGCGGTTAGTCCGGCGGAGGCGCCACCAACTATTATGATGTCGAATAGATTATCTGTCATCTCTGTTACCGCTCGGTTAGTAGTTGACTTAGCCTTTCATGGAGCTACTCTGCTGGAGACAGTCCTTGTGCATAGAGAGCATTGTATCCAGCTGCTTTTGGAGCGCAGGCTTTGGCAGGTAGCCGACGATCTCGGCTAATGGTCTCCCACCGCAGAAGAATTTCAGAGTGGGTAATCCCTGCACACCATACTTAGAAGAAATTTCGGGTGAAGCGTCTGCGTTAACTTTTGCAAACGCTAACTTACCCGTGTATTGTTCTGACAGCGAGTCGAAATCAGGCATGAGGCGCCTGCACCAAGGACACCAAGGAGCCCAGAAATCAACGATCACAGGAACGTTCGAGCTGATAACCTTCTTTTCCCAAGTTGAGGAATCAACGTCAATTGAGACCATGGTTCATCATATGCAGCAAACATTACTAAACTTGCAGATGCACAGATAAACAATCTTGAACCTAAAGTACAAGCCAAGAAGGCCCTTGTGACCATGCACGAAACCTCCAAATCCATATCTCTGACACATACGAACGTGTGCTCTGGCATTGCCAAGGGTTCTAGTGGTGCGCACACACAATTGACGGTTCAGTTGTCCACTCAGCAACACGGAGTGTTGTAGCCTAGTAACATAATCTTGCTAATTGTCGTGTTCACTGCGAGAAATCGTAAAGCGTAGTGAAGATGGAGACTTCGGATTATTCCTTGTGCAGTTCAGTTTTGACTTCAATTTTGTTTGTTAAGCTGAACATTCCTGGGCAACGTTCTTCAGCAAGCTTCGTCAGTCGTTCGAGTGCTGCCGTATCTGCGTCAGACTTGACTGATATCTTGAATCTTGCATTCTCAATGATTGGCTTTTCTGACAGGCCAAAGGTTTTCGAGAAATCGACATTACATTGCCCAACGAAATGAGCCGACTCGATCACAATGTTCTCCATTGCCGCGAGAGTCATGAACGTTGAAGCGAAGCATGATGTCAAGCCGAAAATGCAGTAGTGAAGCGGTCCCGGTCGTGCTCCGCTGCCCCCAAGGAAGCTAGGTGAATCTGCCTCCAGTGTGAACTTCCCTGTCTCTAGCTGGAGTTCCGCTCTGAACTGGGGTCCTGAAGATCCAGTGCAATTCCAATAACCTTCAATCCGGTTAACCTCATAGACGAGTTTGAAGGGTGCCGTCAAGTCAAGAAGGACAAGATGACACCTTTCAAATCAGGCTATGCACCTTCGAGACGAAGACGAACACCCACAGGTACGCTTGCCGATACAGCACTGATTTGAGCCTCACTGCACGTGCCTTCGAGAGGTACCCGTAACCGATACTTGAAATAGGGACCGGTAGCTTTGCCAAGCATCTCAACTTCGGGCAAAAGCTCATCGCTTACTCGTTTTACGCCATATCTGTCCACAGCGTCCAAGATACGTTCTTGGGTGCTCATCAATTGGGCTTTACTTGTCTCGAATTCGAAAAGTAAGAAGGGCATGTGGCTCAAACCAAATAGGTGGGTTCTTGAGGATAAAAGCTGTGGAGAGTTGTTTTGGTCCGGATAAGTCTCCCTCAAAGGCTTCAAGAACGGGAGTAGCTCAACTGGCAAAAGACTAAGGAAGGGCACCCATTCTCCAATGGTTTCTTGAAGAGACAAAATGAGTAGTCCATTGGAAGAAAGGCTGACCCGGTTAGAAACCCTACCAGAAGGCATTAACGAGCGGCAACATACCAGCCGGTTAGCAAGATTTTGAAGCCTTGTACATCAAAGTGGCCGGACTTTTCGAAGGCCGCCTTCACTTCTTCTGGTTTGCTCGAAATCAAGGCGCAAGTCACCGCCTTCGCCTTCTCTCTTTGTGAACCTCTCGTCAGCTCTAATTCTGTGAAGATCCCGCTTGCGCCGCTCGTACCATCCAGTGGTAGCGTTCCGTCTGAAATCAAATTGTGGAATATACGGCTTAATGTCTAGGAGCGGAGTTCCATCTATAATGTCAAGATCCCGCACCCAGATCATTCCTCCTCGAACTCTCTCCAATTTGACTATCGACAATCCAATCGCGTTCGGGCGAACTGGTGCTCGACAAGCAAAGATTCCATGTCTCCTACTGTCTAGGTACGGCTTCACCAGCAGCGAGGCTTTGCGAGAAAGATGAAAATGGTACAAGAGAATTAGGTGTGAAAAACCTGAAATGTCCTTTAGCCCTCGTACATATCGCGGTAAGATCTCGATAACGCCTTCAACATGTTTTGCACAGGCAGATTGCAGTGGCGCTCCAGCAGCAGATTTTAGAGGAGAATGAACTATTCCGATCGGATAGTATTGCACGACTCGCATAGGCCTTCAACTTATCCGTAGAACCTAATACTAATCTGTTCTTCCCATGTGTTGAGTACGTAAGCGTTTGTGCGTACTAAGGCTTACAAAATCCGCCAAAATGGCTCGACTTTGAAGACAGCTTTTGATGTCTTCTTGTTCGTTTCAATCATGCTCATCTCCGGATGAAATCATAATGCTCTTCGTCATTGGGTGCCTGACGTCACAGCAGAATCATTTTTACGCATTTCATCTCTTCCTGTTTTTGGAAGGCTTTAATCATAGATGCCACTGTTCTTCCTTCTCCTTCTAAGAGGAATAATTCTAAACAGTTTCTTCGATTGATTTTACTATGTATGTGAATCTTAACAATTTCTTGAAATGAGTGTTTAAGGCTAGTTATTGGCTCCTCATCTTCCTCTCTGTGAGTTACGGCCAAGAGCACATTGATATTCCCATCGAGTGAATCTTTTTCTCTTATGTCTTCTATCATGAGTCTTAATGCTGCTCTGACAAGCTCTGATCTACCGGTGAAGTTCCTTGATTTTTGCAGCCGATCCAGATTTTTGATCACTTCATCGGGAAAGGATAGACTGACTATTACCATTAGGATCAACTAGGCTGCGAACCATCATAGTGACGGTCAGTCGCGTTCGTGGCATTTGCACATGGTGTCCTGTGTCATCGAGAGAGTTTCTCCTTTCAAATATGATTCGATGGCTTCAGCTACTGTTCCAGTGATTGCGCATCTGACCTCGATTCCAAGGTCTTTCAACGCCATGTATGGTCGCATCCCCATCCCTCCAACGACCATCAAGTTGACCTTGCTCGCCAATAGAGCTCTAACGGATTCGGAGCAGTCAGAATGCTCTCCATTTGAGAGAGGTTCCATTGCCTTCACTTCTCCATCCTCTATGGTGACTATAGCGTATGAGTCGCAGTGTCCGAAGTGTGGTGACACTTCTGCTCGCAGGCTTGCCTGGCCTATACAGGGTATTGCCAGCTTAATTCTGTCCATGTTTCCAGCGTCCTTCTGCCTCTCTTCCTCGGCGCATTCTCGCGTATCCTCCGTCGTGATTAGTAAGCAACCGAATCCATATCATGGATGGGCAGAAGGAATAACGAATATATATTTATAACTTCATTCGCAAATATCGCTTTGAGTCAGCTTGCGGCAGCTGTCAATGCACAAGCAGGAGACAATAATGAAGATTAGGATCAGTTGGCCTAAGCTTCTCTTGCTTGTGGCCATGTCTGCATTCGGACTATGGGCCTCTTCCATGGTGATAGTCGTCTACTATACGTTGAAACAGTCTTTGCCTTTCTGTCCTTTGCAGCAAGGTCCAGGGATAGTGGTGAACTGCAATGCCGTACTGGACAGCAGGTACAGTATGGTCTTTGGCGTTCCTCTTGAGCTATTCGCTGTCGCGTACTTTGTCATCAATCTCTTATTGGTCTATTTCATTGCTTTTGGGAGTGATCGCTTGTTTCGAACCTCACTGAATGCCCTGTTTGGATGGAGATTCCTAGGCATTGTAATTGTACCATACCTCGTCTTCGTCGAGCTGTTTCTGGTCAAGGCCATTTGCGTTTACTGTACTATTATGCACGTTGCCATCATTGCAGATTTTCTCATCATCAGCTACCTTCTTTTCTATAAGAAACGCGGCCTGATAGAAGCGATAGAAGCCACAACGAGCGGCAGGGCCGCGTGAAGTAGATTACCTTGGTCTGATCGCTTAGTTGCCGCGAGTTGGCGTGTTTGGGACGGTTTTTACGACCATGAAGAGTCACAGCTCTAATGCATGATTCCAAGCGCCCCCCACTGCTGGCAACATCTAGAGGAATACGCATGTGTCAGAACAATCTAAGCGGTGAGGCGTACGTACTTGTCTCAGCAAACTGAAAACCCATCGTGTCGTTGCTAGGCTGGCTAAGAGGGGAATTATCGAGTTAGAAAACCTAGAAGAAAATTCAACGTATCGAAATCCTGTAATAATAATGATAATGTTGAGTTCAACTAGTCAGTATTCATAACAGAGATACTGTTGACAGTTTGAGCTGTGAGACACCTTTCGTTTTCATGAGATCTTTTGCCATGCCCTGAATTCTTTCCAATCTTCCCTTGACTGAGATTATCTCTAAGCATCGAAATTCGTCAAGGTGAACATGTGTCGTGGAGTTTATTGCGTCTCTATAGTGGTGTTGAACATCAGTCAGTGCTTCTTGGACTCCGTGGGATCGATGATCATAGGTTAACAGAACCGCGCCTGCTCCAAGTTTGCTTTTCGCTCCTTTCCATGTATATTCCGTGATGAAGTTGCGCATCGCAACCTGCAGCCCTTTCGATCGGTCCTTGTATCCTATCGCCATTAGCGAATCATCAAATTGCTTCATCAACTTTGGAGGCGTAGAGAAGCTAAACCTGTCCACCTTGACCAAGAACGGCACACCGCCTACCTAAGTGCAACTTTCAGCATATCACAATTTCGGCTTTCAGCTTCTGAGATGGCAACCTATCCAGCGGATCAAGTGATTATCGGGCATCCGCACCGTTCTAACAGTTTATTAGAGTAATACTAGTTAGCAAAGTCGTAATACTGGTGACTTAGCATGCATATTCCGGACGGATACCTAGGGCCTTCGACGTTCATTTTCTTCTACGTAATCATGATCCCCTTATGGTTCGTAGCGTCTAGGAAGGTGGAGAAAAATCTCAAGACTAAGCAAATACCTTGGCTTGCTTTTGGAGTGGCCTTCTCATTCGTGATAATGATGTTCAACTTTCCCGCGCCTGGAGGCACAACGGGACACGCGGTTGGCGCTGCCATCCTTGCATTAACGTTGGGGCCTTGGTTTGGGTTTCTGGGCGTTACTGGGGCGCTGCTAATTCAATGTCTCTTGTTTGGAGACGGCGGAATAACCACGTTCGCTGCGAACTCGTTCAATATGGGGTTAGTCATGTCCTTTGTCAGCTACTATGTCTACAAGTTGCTGGCTACTCGTGCTTCCCTTTTGTCGCGTCGACGTTGGTTGGCGGCCGCGGCATCTGGATACATAGGATTGAACGCGGCGGCTCTATGCTGTGCCATAGAATTAGGTGTCCAGACTCTACTGTACCACACTGCTAACGGCAGCCCTCTCTACGCTCCTTTTCCACTATCTGTAACGATTCCGGCCATGTTGATTTCTCACATGTTTATTTTCGGTTTTGTCGACGCGGCTGCGACTGGTTTCTTGGTTTCCTACATAATGCGTTCTGACCAGTCTATACTGGCAGCTTCGATAGTCCAAAGCATTCCAGGTCTGAATATCCGTGTAGGATTTGGAGGTACTCCGATGATGACTGCGCAGTCTCCAGCCACAAAACGCTCAATTTTCAGAAGACTGTGGATACTGCTCGCCGTTTTGGTAGTACTGGTTCCCGTGGGACTGTTGGCTCCGGGGTCAGCGTTTGCTGAATGGAGCGCTTCCCAGCTAGAAACACTATTCGGGATGACTCCCCCTGCAGGGCTCAAGAGCTTAGAGAACCTGTACAACGCTCCTTTCGGCGGATACAGCGTGCCTGGGGCAACGACCTTCACCCAAGTTAGCTTGGCGTATGTCCTCGCAGCTGCCATTGGGGTATCTATTCTCGGTTTATGTCTTTTCGCATTCTACCGAGTTAAATCAAGAGCTATCGTCTCAGATCCTGTACCTCCAGGAGAGGCGTGATTTCAGTTGCTTCCTGAATGGCTGAGTCAGAGACCAGCCGTCGGCGCTTGTCCGTGCTGCACCGTAACAGGGCCTAGCAAGAAGAGCATAGTGGATAGAACCCTCGGAGCCTTCTCGAGGTTCTTCGACGTATCCAGCTTCGCTGAGGGCTATGCATGCAAGAGAGGGCTGCTGCAATTCGTTGACCCTCGTTTCAAACTGATCGGGATGCTTTGGCTCGTCGTCTGTATCATCCTTGTGAACCGCGTGGAGTGGGTTCTGGCTATTCTCGGCGTCGCTATTCTTCTTGGCGTTGCCTCGAAGGTGAGGCTTAGTTACTACCTGAAGAGAGTCTGGCTCTTCATCCCACTATTCACATTGGTCATTGCTGTGCCGGCTATGTTCAACTTCATCGTTCCCGGACAACCTCTTCTCGTAGTGCTAAGTAAGGGTCAGTCCCTCGGTCCTCTTGTTTCTCCGTGGACGATTTCAATCACGGTACCGGGCGTTCAAGGGGCCGTCCTTTTCGTCTTGAGGACAGGAGCCGCCATCTCTTTCGTGATCTTGCTCGCGCTGACCACCCGCTGGACTGACATGCTAGCATCCCTTCAAAGTCTAAGGGTTCCAAAGGCATTCGTGATGATACTCGGCATGACCTACAGGTACGTATTCGTCTTGGTAGGCATTGCACAAGACATGTCCTTTGCCCTAAAGAGCAGAACACTGAGGCCCGAACGTAGTGCAAATATGAGAGAGTGGTTGGGTGCAACCATTGGAGTGCTTTTCCATCGGTCAATGAATATGAGTGAGCTTGTTAATTTGTCAATGATTTCACGCGGCTATGATGGGAGAGTTAGAAAGGTTACTGGATTCCGCGCTGAACCGTTTGACTGGGCTTTCTTGGGATTTCTCGTTGGACTAGGCGTATTGCTGATCATGCTTCGCAATGTCGGCGTGATCAATGGGATCTAAGATGGCCGAAGATAGAGGGCTCATCTTCGAGTTGCAGAATGTGTACTATTCATACTCTGGCAATCATTCCGCCCTGAGTGACGTATCGATGAACGTTAAATCTGGTGATTCAATTGCGATTCTCGGAGCGAATGGTTCAGGGAAATCCACGCTCCTCAAGATATTATGCGGTCTAATCTTCCCCTCGTCAGGAACCGTCAAAGCGTTTGGGTCTACGTTAAGTGAAGCGGGAATGGAGTTGAATAGAAGTGAATTCGCCCGCTACTTCAGGCGAAGGGTGGGGATGGTTTTTCAGGATTCTGATTCCCAGCTATTCTCGCCAGTGGTCTGGGAAGAAGTGTCGTTCGCCCCGCTGCAATTGGACCTGCCTCAACAGGACGTGCAGAAGCGAGTAAACGAAGCGCTCATTCTCCTGGGAATACCGCATCTCAGGAACCGTAGCCCACAGAGCTTGAGTGAGGGCGAAAAGCGGAAAGTGGCTTTAGCCTCCGTTCTTTCATTAGGCCCCGACATCCTCCTCTTGGATGAGCCCAGCTCAGATCTCGACCCCCGCACCAAAGTCTGGCTGGAAAGTTTCCTTATGGAATTGCATGGTAGCGGCAAGACAATCATAACGGCTACCCACGATCTTGAACTTGCAGCCGACACGTCAAACCGCTGCATCATCCTTGACGAGCAACATAGGATGGCAGGCGAGGGACCAACAGAGGAAATGCTCAACAACTGGGATCTGCTGTTGAATGCTAATCTAGTTCATGTTCATGCGCACAGACACGGGCAAGTTCTTCACACCCATCCTCATGCCCATTCAGAATGAAATTCAGGGCATTTCGATTCTCGAGGCGACTTGGTATCGCATTCAGGCCGCTGTTAGTTTTGTATTGACTGTGTTTCCAGCGACGCCTCAGTATTCTGGAAGCCCTCAAGAACCAGTTCAGAATTCTGGAATGAGACGGTGAAATCCTTACTTGCTCTTTGCGACTTTTACCATTATCCGGTCAAGCCGTTTATGTCCGGCTTCAGCGCGGCCGAGGCTGATTCATTCGTCAATCGCCTTTCCTTGAACACTGACCGTTGGCTTAAGGCCCATATCACTCACGTCCTTGAGTTCATCCCCAGCAAGACTGGAAATCCCGCAAAGGAATCGATGACTATGGGGCTGTCACATCTTCTTGGTTCAGCCGTAACTTTAATCCCATACCTTCTTCTTACAGACCTGAACTCTGCCGTCCGTGTCTCCATCATCCTTGCTTCAGTTACCTTGTTTGCCATCGGAGGGCTGAAGACTCTAGTCACAGGGGGAAGGTGGTACGTAAGCGCAACTGAGTTTCTGGTCATAGGGATGATTGCGCTCGTTGCAGGATATCTGGTTGGCATCGCAGTGAGGAGTTTCATATAGTATTAGGCGAAAAGTGGCGTATGCTGTAGAAACCGAACCATCGTTCCACAGTTCAATGTATAGACAGTGCAGCGCAGGAAAGCCTGTTGCTGAACCTGTTGAGGGCATTAACATTCGCTTTACGGGAGGCATTGATGCAGTTGGTGCCGCGCACAATCTGCTTTCAGCGATACTCGAGAATCAAAGGCGTCTTCATGGATAGTGTCGTTGAGCAGAAGGTCCACATGCGACACGTTTTACAGTATAGACGCTATGTACTCATTTCGGGTGAGAGGCTTGCAGCAAGAATCTGATATGGTGGAGCTGCTGGAAATCCTCAAGGCCTTAACCCAAAATGGAGGGTCGGTTCCGGTGCGTCAAATAACTGCCAAGCTGGGTCGCTTGCCAGAGGATGTGCAAAGGCTGGCCCAGGCAGCAATCAGCAGAGGGCTCGCATACCAAAATCAGGACGGCATTGGACTGACGGAGACAGGGGAAGCCATGATCAGGAAGCATCGAGAGGAGTACGTGCACGAGAGGCACGTTCACGGAAGATCGCTAACAGGTCGTCTCAGACGCTCTCTCGAGAGAGGGGCGGCAGACTTGCATGAGCATTGGCGCCGTCACGGACTTGACGATGAATCACTAGTCAGCTTCTACAAGAACCTAGAGAATCTTCAGGGCCGCATAGAGGAGACCGTGGCGCTCACTGATCTTCGAGAGGGTGAGAAGTCCGCAATGGTCCTCGCCCTCGGTGGCCATAGAATGGTCCGTAGGCTCGCTGAGATGGGGTTGATTCCCGGAACGGAGGTTACATTAGTCAGAAGTGCTCCGATGCACGGCCCGATCGAAATCTATGTTCGCGGCGTCTCCCTCGCACTCGGACGAGGAATCGCCAGCAGAGTGCTCGTCAAACGGGCTGCCGACAATCATCCGCATAACCGCTGAGATCTGAGGCATGGAAACCAGACGACGGTTAACTATATGCCTTGCAGGAAACGCTAACGTAGGCAAATCCGTTATATTCAACCAACTTACTGGACTCAACCAGATAGTTGGCAACTGGCCCGGAAAGACCGTCGAACGAGCAGAAGGAACGCTCCACTTCAAGGGCTACACGATAAGGGTCGTCGACCTACCCGGGACCTACTCTCTCTCAGCGTACTCGATGGAGGAAGTTGTCTCACGTGACTATGTTGCGATGGGCCGCCCCGACGTGGTCATAGACATAGTTGACGCCTCAGCCTTGGAACGGAACCTCTACCTGACGATCCAGCTCTTGGAACTGGACGCTCCGCTAGTGGTAGCGCTCAACCAGATAGACCTCGCCGCGAAGAAGGGTATCAAAGTCGACGCCCAAACGCTGTCTGAGATGCTTCAGGTGCCGGTGGTGCCCACGGTCGCAACAACAGGTTTCGGAATCCAAGAGCTTCTCTCAAAAGTCATCGAGGTCGCAGAAAAAGGGTCCAGATCAGTAGACATCAAGTTTGGCAGAGAGATTGAACAGAGAATCCAAGAACTGGAGGAGATTGTTAGGACTGATCTGCCGCGACTCTCCTCGCGCTACCCACCGAGATGGATCGCAACCAAGCTTCTCGAGCGGGATGAAGATGTCCGCAAGAACGTCGAGGTTGAGGGAGGCTTCCGGGTCCTTTCCAAAGCGGCTCAGATGATCGAACAGCTTGAGGAAGTTCACGGTGAACCATCATCAGTCGTCATAGCCTCTGAGAGGTACACGCTTGCGGGTCGAGTCGTAGAAAAGACCCTAAGAGTAGTCTCACCGCCGAAAGTCCACATAGACCAAAAACTGAGCACAATAACTGCGCATAAGATTCTGGGTTACCCAATCCTCGTAGGAGTCATCGCCGGCGTCTTTGGGGTCGTATTCGGCGCGGGAGGTGCCATGGTCAGTGTCCTCGAGGAACTGTTTAACGTGATCCTAGTGCCGACAACGGAGGAGTCTCTGTCACGATTGCTCCCGCCGATCTTCGTGCGGCTCATCTCCCAAGGATTCCTCTGGGGGGTCGCTGCCGCCGTCACGATAGTCCTCCCGTACATCGTACCCTTCTACATTCTCCTTGGAATCCTTGAGGACAGCGGCTACCTGCCTAGAGTCGCATTCCTGATGGACAATCTGATGCATAAGATTGGATTGCATGGTAAGGCCTTCATCCCACTTCTTTTAGGCTTCGGCTGTAATGTGCCGGCTTGCGTGGGATGTCGAATAATGGAGACCGACCGCGAACGCTTTATCGCGGGTTTTGTCGTCACACTCGTCCCATGCGCAGCTAGGACAGTCATAATCCTAGGCCTAGTAGGACGATATCTCGGGTTGCCCACAGCACTGGCGCTCTACCTGTTTGATCTCTGCCTAGTCTTCCTACTTGGGCGACTGGCCTTCCGGATCCTGCCTGGGGAACCGATGGGCCTGATAATGGAGATGCCCCCATACAGGGCACCATCGCTTAAGTCGGTTCTCAACAAGACATGGGTACGAACCAAAGACTTCGTCTACGTTGCCTTCCCCTTCATCATCGGCGGCAGCGTCTTCCTGCAGCTCCTATCGGTAACAGGTCTGATATCCGTCATGGCCGATCTCATGAGTCCGCTGACCACTTCCTGGCTTGGTCTTCCTTCAATCGCTGGAATACCCCTAATCTTTGGTGTCCTGCGGAAAGAACTCACCTTGGTGCTACTCGCGAATCTAGCTGGCACATTCGACTTCAGCAAGGTACTGACGCCCGTCCAAATGATTGTCTTCGCAATCGTCACAATAATCTATATTCCATGTATCGCTACGATCGCTGCACTTGTTCGTGAATTTGGCGCGAAGAGAGCGATTGCTATCGCCGTGCTTGACTCGCTCTTGGCAATATTTCTCGGCGGCCTTGCATACCGAGTATTGTCTCTCGCCTTCTGAAGCCGCATCGTCGCCTGCGGCTTGCTGTCTAGCGTCGAACGGAAAGAGTTATTTTGCATAGGTATTCAATATATCTCGGTCTGCATGAAGAAAAATCTAGACGAATAGGAGGCCTTGGCTAGGGCGGGTCAGGTAGATCTTGCGAAACTAACACGCGGTCAAGTAGAACACTGCCACGGATTCTGTTGGACATGCGTGAAACGCTGGTGCCCTTGGAACGAGACACCACCACTAAGAACTGGGTCGCGTAACATGGAGTCGATCTCTTCGCGTGCAATCAACTCTCTTATCAAGTAGGATCCAAGAACTCGGCTACGGTGATGTGACTTCCCGGCGGAAAGACCTGTAGTTCGGCGAATGCTGAACCAGAGTATGCCTTCAGTCGATCGCGTGAAGCTCACAGTTCTTGTTGAAGATTCTGCAAACAGGCCTGATCTCATAGCGAAACATGGCCTGTCGTTCCTCGTGGAAACTGCCTCAGCTGCTTCCAACTCAAGAATTCTCATGGATGCAGGACCGCCTCCCGATATAGCGTTACGCAACGCTAACGTGTTGAAAGCTGATATCCGCCATTTGGACACCATAGTCGTTAGCCACGGACACTATGACCATGCAGGCGGGTTAGTCGAGATCCTGAGGAATGTTCGTCGGCCAACTCCCGTGGTCGTTCATCCCTTGGCCTTTGCTCCAAAATTCTCCCTCAAACCTGATCTCAGATTCATAGGGCCAGACTTTGATGAAAGATCGGTCAGAGACGCGGGCGGGGTGCTGCTGCTTGTTCGCAACTCCGTCGCGATAGCAACCGGTGTTATCACAAGCGGCGAGGTTTCCAGGGAAACCGACTTTGAGAAGGTTGAGGGATTCTGGACGGTTAAGGACCAGCGTTTCGCTCAGGACCAGATGACTGACGATCAAGCTCTTCTGATAAACGTGAGACAGAAAGGCCTCGTCGTCATATCCGGATGCGCTCACTCTGGAATCGTGAACACCGTAAGGTACGCGCAGAAGATAACTAGAACAAACAATATTCATGCAATCATCGGCGGATTCCATTTGGAAAATGCTGATGATAAGAGAATCCAGGCGACCCTAGATCAGCTCATAAGAATTCAACCGAAGTCACTCTATCCATGTCACTGCACAGGCTCCAAAGCAATGAATAGATTCGTTGACTCCTTCGGAGATCGGTGTAAAACTACTCGTACTGGAGACGTAATTGAGCTCTGAGACGGCCTTCAAGACTGTGCTCAAGCTGGATGCTGTCGTCGACCAGCGCCTCTGCGATTGTTATTGTGAGCGTGGCAAAGACCGTGCACGTGCCTACCGTTTCTCAACAGCTCTTCGCCGTGTTCCCCAAAGACCCGAGTAAGATTGATGCCTCATATTCCTACGATTCCCACCACGAGTAACGCCGCTACGATTAGAGATACAGCCGCCGAGATTCCAGCGACCGCGGGGATCCTCAGCTTGCTTATCTTCAGGATGCTTCGGAGAGCTGCAAACATATGGAATCCTTGCACAACTGTCTAGGGAATCTATTTTCGTAACTCTCAGCCCACAAGCAACTTCAGTTTCTGCTCGGTATTCTTCGCATGTAGAAAGCATGTCCCTCATGCTGTATCTCAATCAATTTCCTTTCCTCGATCAACCTCTCCACGACGCCCCAATCAGCATTCGCTTTCTTCAGCAGATGTTCAACTGCTTCTCTGCGCATCGGATGGACTGAGGTGATGGCAAGTAGATCGGTCTCAGCCTCGCCGGTAGAGGCGAAGGCATCACCTTCAAAACCGGTAAGGTATTGTACCCTATCCTTACCGAGCGACGTGCTCATGATCTGATATGCAAGGTTGATAATGTGCTCGTTCGTCGCACGTACGAGTTTCTCAGCAGGTGGTCTCGTTGGTATAGCAATGTAGGCCGTTCTTGGCTGTAGATCCCTCAAGAATTCAGTTATTCTGACAATCTCCTCTTCATTATCGTTGACTCCATCTATGAGCATTGTCTCCGAAATCAGTTCGCCTTTGAAGCTCCTGCTGAAGTCACGCATGCCTTCCAAGATGCCGAGCAGTGAAAGGGTTCTGTGTGGTCTGTTCACCTTATGCCAAAATGGTTCACTGACCGCATCAACTTTAAGAGAAACTAGGTCCGCCTTTGCTAAGTCCTCTCTAACGTCCGCTCTGTCAATAAGCGAAGCATTTGTCAAGACAGCCACAGGCAGCCCCATAGGGCTTAACATGTCGACCTCCTTTCCTAGGTTTACATCCAAGGTTGGCTCTCCATCTGGAACAAACGTAAGATAATCAATCGGTTGGCCTTTAGCTCGGCACTGCCTAACCTTTTCTTGGATTTGTGCAAGAATCCGCTCTGGCTCGTAGAACGGTATTCTCTTTGCGATGAGCTGTGTTGTTCTCCCCAGCTGACAGTAGACGCAGGAATAGCTGCATGTCTTTGCAGGGATGTTGTTTATTCCCAAACTGCGGCCCAAACGCCTTGAGGGAACGGGCCCAAAGGCTATCGCATTCTCTCCCTCAACAGGGCCAGACACTGCCGCCACAAGATCACAAGCGTGTCAGTTGGACCTCACCAGTTCTGTTCATGTCTCGCTCATGGCCTTATTGATTGGACCTCGGAGATTTTCGCGAACTGCTTTTCAATTTTCTCTCTGTGGAGTGTGTTCATCGTGCAGAACGGAATTATCCTACCATCAGGCACCGCGTAGTGAATGCCGCAGCGCTCTACTCTTTCAAGGTCAAAATTGTATGCGTCCATGAAGTGCATGGCACCTATCATGATTACATGTCGCATCAATCTGCCAAGCGCTTGGTAACTTCCTTCCCTTATCACTCCGCTGATTAGAGGCGCAAGCACTCTAAGCTTAAGGTGCCTGAAGCTTCTAATCATTTCGAGTCTCGCTCTTACACTCTTGCCCGCTCTGGCGAGCCGGTAGACTTCATTCATGGAGTCCATGAAGGCGTCGATGTTCGCGTATCGGGTGATGGGAGTTAGTTTTCCGTCTTCGACGAAGACGAACGTTGCCATACCACAGTGTTCGTGCATTGTGAATTCGGGGTATCTACTTCCCTTCAATGCTCCGACAGCCTTCGCGAATGGAACAACCGAAGGAACAGGATAGAATTCACTTTGCTTTATCTGCCCCTTCGTCTGCTCTTCAACGAGCCTCATGAAGTCTGGGATCGTAATTCGATAGTCGGGCAATTTTCCTCGATCAATTCTGCCCGTAACAGAAACAGGCTGAACGTTAACGCATCTGACGATATCATAGTTTCTTGCCGCAAAGTCTATGATGTCGCCTAGCTGAGTATCGTTCACCCCTCTTACTAGAGTAACAACAAGGACTACGCTGTCATGACCTGCAGCCCTAAGGTTCTGTAGGGCTTTCAGCTTGGTTGGCCACAGATCTAAACCGCGAGTTGTCTTGTAGGGTTCCCCTGTGACGCCATCAAATTGCAGGTAGAAACTCGAAACGCCAGCGTCTGTGAGGCTCTTCAGATATTCGCGGTCTTTCGATATTCGCACTCCGTTAGTGTTTACCTCAACATGATGTATACCTTTCTCATGGGCATATCGGATGATGTCCGGGAGATCGTCTCGAAGTGTGGGTTCTCCGCCGCTTAATTGAAGTGCCTTGACGGATACCGGTTTGTTCGAGGCTAAGTTGTCAATCATTCCGAAGATATCTTCGAGGGTTGGTTCATAGACGTAGCCTGCGGCGGCGGCATTGGCGAAGCAGATTGGGCATTTTAGGTTGCAGCGGTTGGTTACGTCGATGATTGATAGGATCGTCTGTGATTTGTGGTTGGGGCAGATGCCGCAATCATATGGGCATCCGAGTACTGTCTTGGTTCTTGGGTTTGCAAGGCCATCCCCCACAATCGAGTATTTCCCTACGCGATCCCATTGTTGGAAGTCGGACCAGTATACGTCCTCGTAATAGCCATGGTTCAGGCATGATTTGCTCATCATGACCTTACCGCCTCTTTCGAAGATCCTCGCAGAGATAACCTGATGACATTCAGGGCAAATGCTCCTAGTTTCCTTCAAGAAATTCTGTCCCATACTATCAAATCCTGAAAATGATCATCTCAAACATTAGCGCGTGTCAAATCGTTGAGCAAGATCTCGAAAGCTACTCCACCTACGTGCTATCGTCCAACTGGGCCTTTCCTGAATCAAACTCGCTGCGTCTCCCGCTGACGTGAGTATGATTCCGTATGAATCCATTGCTAATATATATTCATAATTCCCTATGAGAGGACCGCGCATGAACCTGCTTGCGAGGATCGACCTTCTTAACGACGTAATCCCCGCCTTGGATCCTGAGGGCCTTGCCATTGACGAGAGCGTCCGCGGTCTTTGTATGAGCAGACAATAGAATTCTGTGAAGCGTCGGCTGAGATATCCCCATTTTGACGGCGGTCTCTTCCTGCTCGAGCCCTTCCAGGTCCTTAAGCCTAATAGCCTCGAGCTCATCGACCTTGAGGCGGACTTCCTCAAGCTCCGTTATAGGAATCCCTCTTGGCTTGAAGAAGGTGACGCCGGGTTCGCAGCATACCCATCGGATTTTTCTTGGTCTTGGCATAATAGGGAATAAATATTCATAAGCCTTTAACGGTTTCGAGTTCGCCCGATGAGGAAGGAATCAAGGAACGGGATCCCGTTACTTGGGGAGACGTTTCCGGAGATTCAGGCCCAGACAGCTTTTGGAGTGAAGCAGATACTTGTTGTGACGCTCTTTACTCTCTACATTGTACGTTACGAAGGTTTTACTTGCTATGCGGCTTAGGTTCTGGTATGTCGCCGAAGATTGACTGTGCGGCATGTGGCATTAACCCCTGCTCCACAGGTAATAGCAATCAATCCTTTGATGGTTGTCCCATGAACACGGCTGAAGAGGTGCTTGAGAATGCTTCCGAGGTCTACAAGTCAGAGGCGAGGGAGATGGCTCATGCAGCGGCTGTTGTTGAGGCGAAAGGATACATGAGGTGGACTAGGGTCGAGGACACGATGGAGTTCGCGCGAGCCATGGGTTATAGGAAGCTTGGCATAGCCTGCTGTGTTGGCTTGAAGAGGGAAGGTGCCATTCTGGAAAGCATCCTACGCAAGAATGGGTTCGAGGTGTCATCGGCCGTCTGTAAAACGGGCGGCGTCCCCAAGGAGGAACTGGGCATCAAAGATGAGGAAAAGGTACGTCCAGGCGGATTTGAAGCCATGTGCAATCCCATTGCGCAAGCGATGCTCTTGGATTCAGCTGGTTCCCAGCTGAACATAGTCGTCGGCTTATGCGTTGGCCACGACGCTTTATTCACAAAGGCGTCCAAGGCTCCCGTAACAACGCTAGTAGCCAAGGACAGAGTGCTCGGCCACAACCCCGTCGCAGCCATCTACAATCATCAATCCTACTACAGGAAGAGACTGTACGAGGACCACGTTTAGGGCCCGGGACGAATAGCCTCTAGTTCGTCATACGCGATTGAGATGGCCTGAATCACAGGACGGCTGAGCGAGAACGAAGTACGCAATATAGCGTTCCTGTTAAGAGCAACCGCGAGCAGGTAAACGCATTGCGCACATCTCTAAGAAAGAGAATACAGAGCTACAATTATGATTGGAAAGTTGCAAGAATCTCCTCCATCTCTCAGCTGAATGGTTTGCGGAGGGGTATTACCGGAAGCTGAACCGTAGATGGAACCTGCCGAGATGCTCGCCACAAGTTTCCGAGCTGGAGGGCAGAGCCCGTCTGGAGGTTTCGGCTTCGGGCCAGGCATGAGGAGAGGAAGCGGTCGGGGTCGACGCGCTACAGAGTCATACTTGTCCTAGCCTTCGCGGATGGGAAGACAAACCGCTTAGACGATCAATGAGATCTATGTACTCTATCAAGAAGCATTGCTGGTAGCCTGAATACCAGAAAATCGTGGATAGGCAACTAACCTGCCAATAAACGCGAGAGGTCCGCAGCTAAGGTTGTGTATTGGGTTTCGCCCACGTAGGAGGCCGCGACTTGGCCATTCCTTCCAATTATGAAGAATGTTGGAGTGCCAGTTACGCCGTACGCATTGAAAACGTTATTTGAGGCGTCGACTAGGTAAAGCGTATTCAAAATTCCTTGACGACATCTCTAGAGGAATCCATCGTAGAACTGCTTCTACTCCCTACTCGCACGACTCTTCTTAATCAAGGTCTCCGGCATCGTAAGCAGGATAAACATGCTGAGAACCTGAAGTGCGATTATCAGATAGAATATGGAGTCAGGACCGGTCGCACCCCAAAGAACTCCTCCGACGACTGGAGAGAGTATCATGACCATTCCCGTAAACAGACCTAAGATACCGAACATCCTTCCCAAGAGAGCGGTGGGCACGAGCTCCGCTGTCATTGAGCCTCTCGTCACAGCAGCCAGCACCGAGAATCCCTGCAACACTCCTGAGAAGAGGAGCATCGTCGAGTTTACGGAATAGACAAGAAGCAGGAGCGACAGGCAATAGATCGATATCGTTAGATACAGTACGTTCTTTCTCCCAATCCTATCTGCGAGTCTACCCAAAGGAATCGACAGTATGAGAGGCATCACCATCGAGGCCATAGCCATGCCACCCAGCACAAATGCATCCGCATGCTTTATCTCAGCAGCAAACAACGGGACATAAACCATCGTCGCCATGTATAGGGGGATGGACGATAACGACACAAACAAGATCCAACTCTTCAACTTAGTTCCTCTATCAAAGAGTTCACGGAGGCTTCCACCGAAGCCAATCTCAATCTTCAGCCCCCGACGGTTCGGTTCCGTGAACTCACTCAAGACGAACATCAGAAGCAAGGAGAAACCAACGATCTGCAGATAATATAGAGGCTTAATTCCGTTAACATTCAACCCGCCGAATCGAGTGATTACCATCGCTCCTATGAGGGGCGATATCAAGCCGGGAATGGCCGTAAGCGTATCGCAGAGTCCCATTCCCGTGGCTCTCTCATCGCCCTTGAGACAACTGCCGCAGACTGTCGGGCAAGCTGTAGTCTCCATTTGCAGACCAAGATTCCCGATCAACAACGCCAGGATTACAGTCATCCAGCTCTTCGCCGATGCGAAGAGGAAAGCCCCGAACAACATCAGGCCGGTTGCTGCCAAGAAGATTCTTCTTACTCCGTACTTGTCGGCTAACCATCCGATGGGGAGAGCTATAGCGGCTGCCGAAAGCCCTCCGATGCCATTCGCAAGTCCAAGTTGAAACGCGGTTGCGCCCAAAGCCGCAATGTAGATCGACTGATACTGAAGAGTCAGAGTCCTGAGAGAATATGACCCTGCCGCCTTCAGCATGTTTACTTTGAAAGGTTTCTCCTGTCTGGAAAAGAAATGTACTGCTTTCAAGGCCGTTTCACTGTTCCTGTCCACAAGCCCCACCAACACTGATAGTTCTGATAGTTCGAGAACTCTTCTCGCCTCCTTCAAAGTTTTGCGCGGATTCTCAACAAAACATATGGTTACTATTGGTCGATCCTTCGTCCATAAGAATTCTCGACTTGAGGCAGCAGAGGCGGTTTCAATTAGGAATGACAGGCCATGCTTAGCTGCGAGATTAGCTTAGCCACTGAATCTTCGACGGGAACCGTAAGCTTCACGCGATCCACCGTCGGCATATTCTCGTTCAACATTCGCCGAACTTCCATTTGTCTTTTCAGAAAAGTCACGTTCCACTCTCTCATTAGGCCACGATTGTCAGGCGGCGGTTTGCACAAGTTCCTGCTTTAACTCATACTTCTCTGCGATTTGCTTGGATTCCTGTACCAATAGTGCCAGCGGCCGGTACAAGGCATGAACGAATTTCGTGAAAGGAGCGGTTATGAGAAGGTTGAAGACTGCTATGAGATGGACCGCGTAAGTAACATATACAGCTAAGGGAAAGTCTGCGAGCATGAACAGGTCAAGCAGAAATCCAGTAACACCAACCAGAAGAAGCAAGAGCAAGAAAGTCCAGTCACTGAAGTGACTGTAGCTGGCATACTCTTCTTTGCCTTCGAACCGTTTGTAGATGAAGTAGACCGATCCGTACGTAAGGGCCAAGCCCGCCACTATTCCCAAGCCACGAGGTACATAGTAGGACAACTGTAGACTGTACGCGTCGATCATGTAGTCGAGTGTTGTTGCGGCTAGCAGGCCCAAGAATCCCCAAACGAGGAGGAGATGTGCCCAGTACCTGTTGCTGTCTGAACAGTCATGAAAGCGCTTCTGAAGGGCAACCTCGTTTACTATCACTTTGAATAGTGCCTCGAACTTCGAGAATAGACTCTTAATTCCTTTTGGACTGGACAATTCGTTCGTGTGTTGTGATACGTATCTATTCATGATTGCGAGGTTCGCGAGGGCGCTGAGGCCTACAAAAACGCCCATGAGTAGTCCTGCCTTGTCGACAGCGTCCATTGGAATGAAGGTGAACATATCGACGCTACTCAAGTCGACGGGTCCGTGGAACATCATTATGATAGCGGCGAGAAACAAAGAGAGCGCCGATAGACTGCCGTAGAAGGCGATCTTGCTACTGTATATTGCGTCGGATATTCTACCCCAGCTGTATTTCTTGATCGCATATCGCCTTGCCGCCATCATGAAGGCTCCTGGGTCGGCGCTGCGGGGGCATGTTTCTGTGCATTCGCCACAGTAGTCGCAGGACCACAGTTCAGCTAAGGAGAGAAGTTTGTCCTCCAGGCCGACGGCTGCGTACCTAATCATCTTTCTGGGGAATGCTTCATCCTCCGTTGATAGCGGGCAGATTGCTGTGCAGTTGCCGCAATTGAAGCATGCGCTGATATCGAAAGCGCCAAGTTTCTTTATCTCGCCCAGTAGGTTTGGGTTGACTGTTACGGCCAGTTCATCTCCCTCCTTTTGCCAGCTTGTACTTCCAGTAGCCCTCTTCGCTCTTCTCTGATGGTTCCAGGATGTTGTAGTGTGTCAGTGTGAGGACGTAGTAGGAGGTGGTGTGTACGTCCATCTCAATTTCCTTAGCTATCTCAGGGATAGTTTTTTTCTGTGTGGCGACAGCTTTCGTTATCTTCCCCTTGATCTTTGCCTGTTCCCTCATCAGGCTGCGTAATTTTTCTGAGGGTGTGAGATTGTATTTTTCTCGCAGTCGCATCAACGTACTTGCCTGCAAGATCACCGCCTCCGTGCCATCGCCTTGATCATGGCTTCGATCTGCTCGTTACCTAAGCCTTTCAACTCAATGGCGCCAGTCGGGCAGACAGCAACGCATGCGCCGCAGCCTGTGCATCTCGCTGCGTTTACCCAAGCCTTTTCCCCTTTGCCGCTTTCGTCTTTGATTTCAATCGCGTCGTACTTGCACTCTTGTATGCAAAGTTTATTGATTGAGCAGGTTTCGGGGTTGACGTGAGCCACGAATGGTTCGAGAATAAGTTCCTTTTTCAGGGCTATGTTGGCTGCTTTGCTGGCAGCAGCCTCCGCCGAAGCTACCGTCTCGCTGATATCTTTGGGTGCCTGAACCGTGCCCGCAATGTAAATCCCAGCCATGGCAGTCTCGACAGGCTTCAGCTTCGGATGCATTTCCAGGAGGAATTTGTCCTTACCTTTTGATATCTTCAACATGCTGTAGAGCTGTTCGTTGCTCTTTCTCGGAACCATTCCTGTTACGAGAACGACCATGTCAACGGGCAACTCCAACTCCTCCTCGATGGGTGTCAGGAGATCTTTGACCTTGACGACAAGCTTGCCATCGTTCTCGTGCACGGTGGGTGGAGCCTCATCTGCATGTTTGAAGAAAAGCACATTCTCTTTTGACGCTTGTTCGAAGAGCGTTTCGTTCAGTCCGTAGGTTCTGATGTCGCGATATATGTGATAAACATGGAGCCCCTTAATTTTCTTCAACAGAGAGAGTGAAACATTCATTGTAGCATTGCAGCAATACCGAGAACAATACTCGTTAACGTCTTGGCTTTCTCGCGTTGGAGTCTGTCTGCTTCCAACACAGTATATGAAAGCGATTTCATGTACGTTATTCGGAATCCCCAACTCCATTAGCCTGTGTAGCTGCTGGAGCGTTACCACGTTCTTGTAAAGGCCGTAACCAAATTCTCCAATCTTCGGTTCGTAGGGATCGAATCCCGTTGTGACAATTATGCTTCCGACCTTGATGCGGATGTTTTTCGGTTGTTCATTCAGGTCCACCGCTTCGTTACATATCGCTTGAATCTGGCTCAAGCATTCGGGTGGGCAATGCTCTTTGTCAAGGTAGGGTATAGTGGGGTATGTTCCTTCATAGGGTGGAAGGATCGCTGCTCCGCGTTTGGTCAGCCCGTAGTCGAATTCGTTTGGCACTCCTTGGACATCGGGGACTGATGCGATCCTGGGGCAGGTGGTCTTGAAGTATCGGGGTTTCGTGTTGATTTCGACTTTGAAGTTTCCGACGTATCCTTCTACAGAGCTTATCTCCGAGTTGGTGTAGACGGCGATGTTCTCGTTCGATTGAACCTCCTGAACCATTTCTTTGGCGATCTCAGGCCCTGATCGTCCTTGAGGATAGACTTGGGAAAGCTGTGGGACTCTTCCTCCTAGAAAAGGGTCCTTTTCCACAAGATGCACGGCAATTCCAGCATTGGCCAAATCGATGGTGGCTCTTAGGCCTGCGATGCCTCCCCCCACAACCATGACAGCCGGGGTTGATTCGGCGCTGATGCCTTCAAGAGGTTCGGACAGCCTAGAGTATGCCACGGCTGACCTGACCTGCCTTAGTGCTTTTTCCGTCGCTCCTTTCTTGTCGTCTATGTGCGCCCACGAGGACTGTTCCCTGATGTTGACATGGTAGTAGGTGTAGGGGTTCAAGCCTGCTCTTTGGCACACATTTCTGAACGTGATCTCATGGAGCCTCGGAGAACATGACGCTACTATCATTCTGTCCAGTTTGTTCGCTTTGACGTCCTCTATCATTTCATTCTGTGAGGAATCGGAGCAGGCGAACATCACGTCCTTAGCGACGACGACATTTGCTTCTTTGGCTATTTCTTCGGTTACCTTTTTCACATCAACATAGTCTGAGATGTTTCCTCCGCAGTGGCAGACGTAGACGCCTATTCTATGCTGTTTGTCTTCGGCCACTCCTAGCCACCTTGATAGGGATTTTGCGCGTCGTCGTGTTGATGTAGGCTATTGAGTTCATGCAAGCGGCGCTTCCTTCGACCACGGAATCGGGTATATCTTTGGGTCCAGTTGCTGTTCCCGCAGCGAATACACCGTCAATGTTCGTTTTCATTGGGGCTCCGTTCGGGTCAGGGCTCGTAACCCAACCGACACTGTCCACCTTGAGTTGTTGGCCCTTGAAGAGATCAGGTGGACACACGTTTGGAAGCAGACCAACGGACAGGACAGCTAAGTCATGCTCGGTCTTCGTCAGCTTTCCTCCGTTCTCAATGTCCTCATAGTGTAGTACGAGATTGCCGTTTTCCAATTGCTCTATCTTGGCAACCTTTCCTTTCACGAACCTGACGCCCATCGCCTTTGCTTGAACATAGAATTCCTCGAACCCTTTCCCATAGGCTCGGATGTCTATGTAGTAGATTGTGATGTCCGCTATGGGCAATGCGCCCATCAAGAGCTGGGCCTGCTTTATCGAGTACATGCAACACACCTGAGAACAGTACGGGTTGCCCAGCGATGCGTCTCTGGAACCCACACACAGCACATATGCAATGTTGGCCGGTTCCTTGCCGTCGGATGGTCTCACTATGGCGTGTGTTGGCCTTGTCGGAGCGAGGAGCCTTTCCATCTGCATTGAGGTGATGACGTTCGGGTATTCGCTGAAATGATAATCGGTTTTGCGTTTTGCGTCGAAGAGCTGGAAACCTGTGGCCACTATGACGGACTTAGCTCTTAGCGTATGCCACTTCGGTGTCTGAAGGAAGTTGATGCTATTTGCGGGGCAGACTCGCTCACACGCGCCACAATACACACAATTTTCCATATCTATGACTGCGATCTTGGGTACTCCTGTCTCGAATGGAACGAAGATAGCTTTCCTTCCGACAAGCCCCAGGTCGTATTCGCTTGGAACTATCACCGGACAGGCATCTTCACACTGCCGGCACGCAGTGCATGCGGAGGACTCCACGTATCGTGGCTTTTCAAAAATACTAGCCTTGAATGACCCATCTTCCTCTTTTTCGACCCCCTTTACCTCAGAATAGGTCAGGATCTTGATGTTCGGGTGATGGGTCGCAGCAGCCATTTTTGGCGTGGAAATGCAGCTGGCGCAGTCCATTGTGGGGAACGTTTTGCTGAGCTTGAACATGTTGCCGCCTATGCTCGGCTCCTTCTCGACTATGATCACCCGTTTGCCCATATCTCCCAAATCAAGAGCAGCCTGCATTCCAGCTATTCCACCTCCAATTATGATGGCGTCGTAGCTCTCGTCGGGGAGAGTTTCGGGCTCTCCGAAATTGGCAATCTTCGGGTTTATGCTCAACTCGAAACCGCCATCCCTGTCTTTACAGGGCCTATCTTCTTCAGCGAAGTGTAGAAGTCTTTGATGCTCTTGGCGAATGATTCACCGCACACTGAGCAGACTCCCGTGATCTTGACTCTCTCCGCTTCGATCCCGCTTTCTTTCAGCAGCTTCTGCGCAGTTTCGACTCTCTTCGCTGTCTTCGAAACACACTCTTGGCCTAAGTATGGACAGTCCGGGCCGTCCGCCGCGATGTAGACGCCTTCAAAACCGTTCTGAAGTGCGTGCACAATAAACTCTGGTCTTATCATTGATGAGCATGGGAGTCTGATTATGCTGGTTGATGATGGGTAGTGTATGTGGGAGCTGCCCGCGAAGTCTATGCCGGGGTCTGAGATCGTAGACGTAGAAAAAATGAGGATTAGGGGCGTGTACTCCTCTTCCGAGAAGACTCGCCTTGGGACATCCACCTACTTCTTCCTTCTGACATATATCTTCCAGTATCCGTTCTCTTCGACAGTGCCTAGGTATTCGTGCCCCATTTTCTTTGCCCAGACTGGGATGTCGGCCTTTGTGCCCGGGTCAGATGAAATTGTTTCGAGAACGGCGCCTACTGGAATTGTGGCAATTGCTCTTTTTGTTTCGAGTAAGGGACCGGGGCAAGATGTCCCTCTTGCATCCACTACTTTGTCCGCGGTTAAGTTGAGCTCTGACAAGGCTTCTGTTTCCCCCTAAATGAAAAGCGTCACTTGGGATTCTGAGGCTTCTGTGATGTAGGTGCCGACGCCCGCTACTTCGTCCACTATTGGGTCGAGGTCATTCTTCTTTATGCCAAGTAGGTCGCAAGCAGTTGAGCAGGCCAGTACTTTCACTTTCCCCATTGCTTTCGCTTTCTTGAGCATGTCATACCAGGATGGGGTGTTCGTTACTTTCAGTCGGTCCTTGATCATAGGAACCAGCTCTTCGAAGTCCTTGCTGAACTTCTGGTTTGTCTGTACCATGTCTTTCTTGAAGCCGAGTAGTCCGTAGAATGTGACGAATATGGTCACTTCCATGTCTGTGGCAACTGCACCTGATGTGACTATTGCGAGGGGCATTAGCTTGTCGACTGTTCCGGAGTACATCATTATGGTCATCTTTCCTGCCATATTTTTCACCTTCAAGCTATTTTTCTTGTGGAATTCGCTATTTACGACTTCATCGTGATTCCACTGTTTGAGAATCAGACGTTCGCAATATACGCAGATTCTGATGTTTGAATACTCGAAGAATAGACGTTGTCGCAGGTAAGGGAACGAATCTTCCAAATGCAGGCGGAGATGTGCAAGACACTCTGCAACCCGCGGAGACTGCAGCTTCTGCACGTGCTTCGTGACGGTGAGAAATCTGTCAGCGAACTATCTGCGGCCACAGGGTTGAGGCAAGCGAACGTTTCACAGCACTTGGCGTTGATGCGGCATCACAAGGTCGTTATCGAGAGGCGCCTGGGGAACTCGGTCTTGTATCACATATCGGACGGACGGATAAACAGCGCCTGCGACCTCATACAAGCAGTATTGCTTGACCAAGCGAGTGAGGATTCGAAACTTATCCGGATCGCACGAAGAGGTTAAACACTTCTCATAAGCGTTAGATCCTCGTCAATCGGAGAGACGGTGAGTGTCGGAAGTTTCAGCGAAGCTTAGACGGGTTGACGGGCTCAACTTCAATGTGGAAGTAGCAGAGGGCCGGAGAATTCAGCTCAACTCAGCCGAAGATATGGGGCACGCGTTTACTCCCATGGAGCTTTTCCTTGTAGCACTCGCGGGTTGCACAGCCATGGACGTACAGTGGATATTGGAAAAGCAGAGACAGGAAGTCGAGGGACTTGAAATATCAGTTCGAGGAGTTCGTCGCGAAGAAGACCCTGCATACTATGAGGAGATATACCTCGAATATTCTGTACGAGGTCAGAGCATCAGGAAAGATGCAGTTGAACGAGCAATACGCCTATCGCAGGAAAAGTATTGCTCAGTTAGAGCCATGATTAAGGAGACCGTAAAAACGCACATAACATACACAATCGCGAACGGGAAAGGAAATGAACAGAAATTCGTCTATCCAGCTCTCTCCCATAATGTCCGATGAGATTTCACGTCCAAGAGAGAAGGAAAGGTACACGAATTGGTTCGATCGCATCGATGAAGGGATGAGTCCGAGCGCTTCCAAGAGTGTAGACGCCGAATCCACGCCTCGCCGCGGGCAATGCAAGTCCTTCCCTGTTCCATAGCTCTCCACCAGATTTGCTTCCCGCCATATGTCGAATTCTAGCTCGCCTGTGAGTCGTAGGTCAGGCTGAAAGAAGTTCATCGCATCATCAAACAAGCAGGTCCGCACGCGAATTGAGTGGCTTGCCTGTATTGTGGAATTGGAAGTTTCATCACGGCCTATGTCGCGTCTGTTCGGTTGTACCAGATTGACAGGTTGATGTGGTTGCTAGATGTCCGCCTACTCTTTCAAGTATCCCACGGTACCGTTCAGGCAGCTCATAGTCTTCTGCCCTGTAGTTGCTTCTTTCTTCTTGAGGAAGTTCGGGTTGGTGGAGTCGTATTTGTCGGCGTCTTTCTCGTTTCTAGTGATTCCAGGCGACCATTCGGCTGCGCCATCTCTTTTCCAGTCGCCAATTTCCTCATGGGCGTCTACGTAGTTCCGGGGCATAGGGTGAGTACCAATCTTAACTGGCAGGCCGACCACTTTCTCTATGTAATTCTTCTGGTCCTCGATGTACGGGCAGATCGGGAACCCTGCTAGGTAACAGCTGGCGAAGTGGATAACCTCGGCACCGTACTTCTTCATGTCTGCAGGCGCCGACTCAAGTCGTTCGCCGGGGCAGCCGCCACAAGCCATCCACCCCACAACCTCTATGGGTTCGCCTTCGGCGTATTCCGCGAATGCTCCGTCACGTTCGATGATCGACTTGAAGCACTTGTTCCCAGTGCAGGTCCTGTTCCTATCGCAGATCATTATGCCTACTCTGACCATGCTCAGTCAAAACGCGACTTGCGCACTTTGCTTTAGGACCTTTCGAATATAGAGTAAAATGAGAACGTGTTTCAAAGACGTACGTATTTGACTGCGGGTGACGCGAAATTCCTGATAATCTCGACTGATTTTCGCACGATGGAGTTAGGCGGAGAATATATATCGGAACCGATATAGATAACGATATGCAATCAGAGGTGATATGATGGGACGCTTTGGCTACGGCCATTGGGAACATTGCCATTGCAATTGCCATGCTGGTCCTAGCCCGTACGGGCGAGATCTGGGTTACGGTTGGCAACCTCCGATGACCAAGGATGAAGTCGTAGAAGAAATGGAAGACTACAAGGCCCGACTTGAGGCAGAGATAACCACACTGGAGAAGAGGATCGGTAGCCTGAAGGAGAAACAGTAGGGTAGGATTGAATATGCCACGGTGGTGTCGATGCAGTTGTGGTCCGTTCAACATTCGTTTCATACCACCTGGCATACTGAAACCATACGTTCTCCGCCTTTTGTCTGCGAGACCAATGCATGGATTCGAGATCATGGAGGAAATCTTCGAGAGAACCGGGAGAGTCTGGAGACCGGGCCCTGGAACGATATACCCCACTCTTTCCTGGTTGGAGGAGAACGGCTACGTGGAAAACGTAGTCGAGGTTAGAGGAGAGAAGGCGCGGAAACCGTACAGGATAACTGCGAAGGGGCTGGCTGCGTTGAAAGAGTATCGAACTGTGAAACGAGAGGGACTGGAGAGCTTGGATTGGATGAGAACGGTCTGGAAGGACATGTAACAGACTACCATTTCAGTAGAGACAAATGAATGAGGGAAGGTGGGAAAGAATGAGAATAGCAATAATTTCTGAAAATGGGAAGAACGTCAGTCAACACTTTGGACGGGCACGTTACTTCGTGGTTGTGACCGTGAAAGACGGCCAGGAAATGAATCGCGAGATCCGTGATAAGCTGGGACACAGCTCTTTTGCCAATGACCCACACGACGAGGAGCAAGGTCAACATGGCTTCGGTCCAGGAGCCCAGCACCGGCACGGGAGAATGATTGAAGCGATCAACGATTGCGAAGTTCTAGTCGCTGGCGGGATGGGTGCAGGCGCACGTGAAAGCCTAAAGGCGCGCGGATTTCGTCCAATCTTGACTGATGTCCTGTCGATCGACGATGTGGTTAAGGCTTATGTTGAAGGGCGCCTCGAAGATCATGTAGAGCGAATTCACCGGTAGTAACGACTGGTCTTTAGAGCAGAACCTGAAGTTTAACTGAAGATGGGTATATGCTCGATATCTTTGAAGAGATCATCGCGGTCAAACGAGAACGAAAAGCCGCCGCCCTTGCAACAGTTGTTGGAGGGGAGAAAGGTTCGCCCGGAAAAACAGGGTTCCGCATGCTGGTCTATCCTGATGGCAAAATCTCGGGAACAGTTGGCGGAGGTCTTCTCGAGGCAAAAGTTCACGAGGAAGCGCTACGCTGCATATCTGACAAGAAAACTAGACTACTCGAGCTGGCGCTTGATGATGAGAGCGCAGAGAGCATCGGAGTGCTTTGCGGGGGCAAGGTGACGGTCTTCATAGAACCCATTCATTGCCCTTCCAAGATGTACGTCTTCGGAGGCGGTCACATCGCTATTCCTCTCGTCCAGTTCGCCAAGACTCTCGAATTCGCTGTTGTCGTCGTAGACGATCGACAGGATTTTGCCAACACGGAACGTTTTCCACAAGCGGATGAAGTGAAGGTAGGCGAGTTTGCTAATGTGGCCAAATCCATGGACTTTTCTGAAGGAGACTGCGTTGTCATAATCACCCACGGTCATGCGCACGATGAAACAGTTCTGAAGGAATGCCTCTCGAAAGCCAGACTTCCAGGATATATTGGCATGATTGGTAGCAGAGAGAAGATTGCCAGAACATTCGCTAGTCTGAGAGAGCAGGGCATCTCACAGGAACTTCTCGCCAAGGTGAAGGCGCCAATAGGGCTCGACATAGGCGCTAAGACTCCTGCCGAAATAGCGTTGAGCATAATTGCAGAGGTCGTTGCGTACAGATACGGAAGATCGCTTAAGCCAGAGCAGCCTTGAGGTCTGTCAAGGCAGATCGTAACCGACATGAAGTGGATTGATGAAGCGGTGAAAGCTTTCATTGAGGGTCGGCTCGAGAACCACGCTGAGCGAATTCATGGGTAGCCGGGAAGTTGTGGAGGCTACCCGGTTTTCCCTAAATGCAATCTATGCGTTCTTTCATCTTCGACCTGAATCGTGGCGTGAGCCATCCCAAAGTTCTCCCTAAGGAGTTTTCTAGCCTCTTCTTGGATCGCCTCCCATTCCTGGGACTTATCTGTGGTGATGTGTACGCTTGCCGCATGGACGCCAGAAGTTATTGTCCATAGGTGAAGGTGGTGTACTCCTGTAACGCTACGGATGCTCAACAAGGTTTCCTCAACTTTTCCCGGAGAGATATCGCTTGGAGCACTTTCCATGAGTATGTTCACGCTCCCCATAATCAGCTTGTATATGCTCGGTATCATGATGAGACCTATCAGCGCGCCTGCGACGGGATCAGCAACATACCATCCCGTCAGAGAGATTACTGTTCCAGCAACGATTACTCCTGCGGAGCTTAATGCATGTACCATCACCTCGAGAAGCGCTCCTCGAAAGATCAGGCTCTGTTTGGAAGGACCGCTTAGAAGCTTAATTCCAATTAAGTTCAAAACCAAACCCACTATGGCGACGACCGTCATCGGCCCTCCTCGAACGTCCGGTGGGCTAAGCAAACGTAGATAGACTTGGAAGAAAATATACACGTCCATCACTACTAAGACCACGCCGTCTAAAAGGGCAACCAATACTTCGAGGCGATAATATCCAAAGGACCTCTCCGGGGTTGGCGGTTTCATGGCAAGAGTAATTGCAAGAAAAGCCATCGTTAGAGTTCCAACGTGAGCAAACATGTGAACGGCATCTGTCAACAAGGCCAGACTGTTGGCCAAGATGCTCCCTACAAACGCGACCACCATATACGAGAGGGTGAGTCCAATAACCATAATCAGTCTGGATTTATTCTGGGAGGCAATAGACGTGACTCGCACGAATCCTAGGACCCGGCCTGTGGTATGACTTTCATATGAGTCGCCATATTTTAGACAGGATGCCTGCAGCCGATTCAATCCGAGCGTATAGGTCACAAAGACGAAAGAACGCAGTTATCACAGCTCGTAAGAGCCAGCACAGAAGGCACAGAAGTCAGGTGAGACTGACACGAAGCGGTATTGAGACATTCTCTTTCTCGCGGATGAACTGTTCCTTTCCGGTTGAACAGCTTTCCGCGTGATTCCCATTATCTGGTGAATCTTCGATCCGCCTTGGTGCGATGGAGGCTGCTCAGTTTGCCCTTATACCAACCAATGCTTTGGACTCTTCTAGCATCAAACTGGGGCACATACGGCTTAATGTCCAAGAGTGGCGTACCATCAACGACGTCAAGGCCTTCGACGTAGATCTTGTTACGCTTCACCGCTCTCAGTCTCACTACCGATAGCCCGATTGGATTGGGACGAGCTGGGGCTCGTGTGGCGAATACTCCATGCTCTCTGTTGTCGAGGTAAGGTTGGACTCTAAGCGAAACTTTGCGGGAAAGATGAAAATGGTATATGAGAAATATGTGAGAAAATTCTGCCAAGTCTTTCAATCCTGAGACATATTTCGGAAAGATGTTGAGAGTTCCTTCGACGTGTTTTGCTGTAACTGATTGCAGAGGAGCGCCGGATGGATTCTTCACAGAGGAATGAATGATTCCTATTGGGTTGTATCTTACTGCCCGCATGGGAGTCTCAACATCCAACACATTTTGGCTTCTCACTTTATGAAAATAGCGCCGTCTTCGCTAATCCGGATCTTAACGACAGCCGTTAGGTGATGCCGTCGAATCCTTCCTCTACACTTTGACCGAATGGCCGCTAGAATTGAGTCAGCGCTCATTTTCACTTTAATTCCCAACACGTCAGCTCTTAACAGAATCATGGAGGTGGCCTCAAAGATGCTTGTCCCGGTGGGTATGATTAGTTCTCTTGATTCAGAGAGCTGTTCCAATGTGGCCAAAGTAGCTTTGGCTGTTCTCAAATTCCTATGAGCTCTATGTTCGAGAATGCTAACGTTTTCTCTTGTGGTGCGAAGCCTCTTCGCGACTTCTCTTTGAGTTAGCCCTGTTGCCCTCAGTCGCATAACTTGCCATTGTCTTTGTGTCAGTAACGTGGCAGGAGCTTTCAATCTGGTCAAACGATTCCCGACATGATTGAATTGAAGGTGGGCGAGATGTAAGCGTTTGTGCTTACCAAGACTTATCACGTAGCCACCGCCTCCCGATGTAAACAGAGGCCAACCATTGTGGTGCTCTCATCTAGGGATGCTTCGATTATTCCGACTATGGCTGTTGTGGCCGCTGTCTGTCATATTGCAGTCGGGCCGTTGATTAGCAGGTCTTTTCACGTGCCAGGACCGACCATTGCTGGCCCAGTGATAATGGCTCCGATAATGGTCGCGGGAGCCGCTACCCAAAGAAGGGGAACGCTACTGCTGACAAGTGCAATTAACGGACTGATACTTTCGCTCTTTGTGCCCATTGGGTTCTTGGCGTTTCCGATTTACGTTGTCGTCGGCTTTGTTCTAGAACTGTTCTTTGCAAAAGGAGTCAGTGGGCTGTTCAATCGATCCTGGTCGTTCTTAGCGGGCGGCGCCAGCAACGCATTAAGCGTCTTGCTGATTGCGATGATAGGACTTGGCATGAACGCGACGATTCCTTTGGCACTCATAGGCATAGTTGGTTTTGTTACGGGAGGAATCGGTGGACTCGTAGCATCAGGTGTAATGTTGCGAGTTAGGCGCATGTAGCCCATTTTGAACATTATCAACCCGCGCAGAATCGTCCTATTGAATAGAATCTATGGAATCTTCTATTCATCTATGGATGAGACCTCAGATTCATGCTCACAAACGTAATGTAAGGCTTACACTTTATTTGCCCGCATTAACAATCTAACAGTCAAGGTCTCCAGTAGCGTCCTCACATTACTAATTCCAGTTCGGCTCAAAAAGAAGGTCTGAGACGTTGTGCGCACGATCAAATCCTTCATAGGCACGAATGATATTGAGAAGACCCGAGCTCTTCAGGTCGGACCTCAATTCGACGAAACCTGGCATGGTTGTCAAACCAGAGATACGTGTCATCCCCTCATCCCTAACTCGATAAACCCCTGCGAATCAAATCGAGCACCATTCCACGTGAATCAAGTAGCAACATGGATAGTCTCATAATGCTCGACGATTGTAATGTGGGACGGGTGGGAGTTGATGGCAAAGGCTTTCGTCTTTGTTAACGCCGTCACAGGTGCTGAAAGAGAAGTTCTGAAGAGCCTCCGTAAGGTCCCCGAGGTCAAAGAAGCATACCTCGCGTACGGTGTATACGACATCGTCGCAAGAGTTGAGACGGATTCGATGGATCGTTTGAAAGAGGTCATTACGCGAGAGGTTCGTGTACTCGACGGGATAAGGTCAACCTTAACGACAATCGTAATGGAAGGAAAGTAATTCACAGATCCGATCGCCTGATCATGATTCACCAAAAAACATTGAGAGTGTGAATGTGACGGAAAGTATTTGGCTTCCTCGCAACCTGCCTCGAGTTCCCGCATTATCTTTTGCGAACTACGAGAATTTCGGAAGAAAAATCGCGAGCTTGGGTAAGAAATACTTACTCGAGTATCATGAGATAACGAAATATCGATTGGAAATATCCGAATTCTGTCTGAAATCACTGTTAGACAATTACAATGACGATATTGCATTTGCCGCCGGACTCACAGGCTTCTTGGTACAGGCTAAGGCATCTCTAGACTCGCTCTGTCAGGAGATTAATCTGTACTGCGAATTGAACATTGGCCAGAGACTCGACTACGTCACGGACACGGAGGAGCTAACAGAGCCGCATAACTTACTCGCTCTCTCAAAGAAGAATGCGAAACTGAGCGAGTTCATGGTTCAGGAATTAGGCTCGACCAATCCGTGGTTTACAACCTTCATGATTCTTCATCGTAGTGAGGGTGTTCACAGACCGCATGCCCCAAGATTGATACCCTCAGGGGTAGCAGCGCATGACATCGAAGTCGGAGACATGAAGGTCACCGAGTTTTGCGTCGAATCTCTCTCGAGGATAAACAGAGTCACCGAGGCATCTTACGGCTTGATGACATAATTACAACATATAGTTACGACTCGAACCGCTTATAGCCTCGCGCCGACAACACACAATCGATGACACGCATGACGATCAAAGACGAAGGGGCAAGAAGACAATGCGAACAACTTGAGAAAGCATGGCAAGTACTCAATGACGCCACCGTGGAACTGAACAGTCGCATCGTGAATGTCCCCCCTGACATCTACGTATCGCTCAGAGGAGCGAAAGCACTAATCAGTCTCTGCGAGTCTCATCCAACGCTTGCCGACCTGACTGCCCAGGAGGTCGACACGCACGAAGGCTTTTGCGTTTCCTGTTGTGGCTCTGACATCGTGGCCCGCATAAAGTGTGAGCTGCGCAACGTCGAAGACCTACTAATCCTCAAGGCAATGAACGAACTGGGGAGTGACTTCGCCCTCAGACTACAAGAAAAGACCATGAAAGCGTGGGAAGGTACGAAGTTCCTAACCGCATAAGCGTTTTAGTTCCCGCTCAACGAACTATGAAACAGCGGTTTCTCGAAGCCCACCATATGCTACACATGAATCAAGAACTAAATACTACTAAATAGCGTACGCACATCATCTATTTACGCAGTAAGGAGTGACTGAGACTCGTCAGTCTGGGCTCCGGATGAATCAGATCCTGCCAGGTTCTCAGACTGTTCAACTTGAGAAGCTTACTGCGAGACCTGAAGGGCCCCTGACTAAGATCGATCCCTATCTAGCCTCAAAGCTCCAGAAACTCGGTGCAACGCGACTTGCCCTATGCTATAACTGTGGCACATGTACAGCGATTTGCCCTCTGTCGAAAGAGAAAGTTGAGTTCCCGAGAACCCTCATAAGATATGCAATACTCGGAGCTGAAGAGAAACTCCTCGCATCTCCTGCATTGTGGTTGTGCTACTACTGCGGAGAGTGTTCTGACAGCTGCCCGAGGGACGCCGAGCCGGGGGAATTCATGATGGCTGCCCGCAGGTACGCAATAGAGAAATACTCCATTGGAAGAGTGGCCTCGGTCTTCTACAACCCTGTAGTATCAACCGTCTCACTCATAGCAGTAACACTCGTCGCCCTTCTCGGTATCCTGACTATGAAGGGCACCCCCACCTTCAGCCCTCCAAACCTGCAATCCCTCTTCTCCTTCCAAATCATCCACGACGTCGGCCTGTGGCTAGGCGCGATCGTCGCTCTGAGTGTGTTCGCGAACATTGCTATTATGACAAAACATGTCCGCTTTAGCGCCAACAAGGAGTTACCGCTGTTTGCGCGATCAAAGATCTGGGTGTCAAATCTTGTAAGCTCCGTCATTAGAGAGTCATTGGGTCAACTTGACTATCTGAAATGCACAAACAAGAATCGCTACGTAGCACACATGGCGTTATTTTGGGGGTTCATTGGTCTCGCCATCGCCACGTCAATCGATTTCATTATTGGCTTGGGGAAGATACCTCTCTACCCAGTCCCGCCTCAGCGAGTACTTGGAATCCTGAGCGGTCTCGGGCTTACTGCTGGAGCAGCGTACTATTTCTACAAGAGGCTGAGAAGAAGCGAAAGACATGCCAAGTCAAGTCACTTCACAGATTGGATATTCGTAACTCTAATGCTCCTTGCCGGAATCTCCGGTCTCCTCCTAACATTCTCACTTTACCTGACCTCAGCACTAGCCGCGTATTCCCTCTACCTCATTCACCTAGTGATAGTGTTCGATCTCGTGGCCATGGCCCCATTCACAAAGTTCGCGCACGCATTGTACCGACCTCTCGCAATATGGCTGAATCAAGCAGCCATGAGCTACAACAAGCTCGCTGCAAGGGGGCCCAGATAGAATGCCGAAACCCGTCCTCGTCATTGGCGGGGGCATAGCTGGGATCCAAGCTGCTCTCGACTTAGCCGACCAGGGCATCAAGACTTACCTCGTCGACAGATCGCCAAGCATCGGTGGGAGAATGGCCCAACTCGACAAAACCTTCCCCACCCTAGACTGTGCTTCATGCATACTCACACCGAAGATGGTGTCAGTCGCCAAACATGAGAACATAGAACTCGTAACGTATGCGGAGGTGCAAGAGGTCACAGGTAGCTCAGGAGACTTTACCGTTAAGGTGCTGAAGAAGCCTAGGTATGTTGAGGCCGATAAGTGTCTTGGCTGTGGGGAGTGTATCACCAAGTGCCCGTTGTCGGTTCCGGATGAATTCAATTTAGGAATGGGCAAGAGGAAGGTGATCTACTGGCCATTCCCACAAGCTGTCCCGCTAATTGCAACCATAGACGCCGAACATTGCCTGTATTTCACGAAGAACGTGTGCAAGGTTTGTGAGCGCTTCTGTCCAACCGAGGCAATTAACTTCAAACAGAAACCGGAGACTGTGCAGTTGAATGTTGCCTCCATAATCGTTGCTACAGGATTCCAGCTACTCGACCCAACTCTTATGCCAACCTATGGATATGGCAGATACGCGAACGTCAGAACATCGCTTGAGTTCGAGAGACTGGTTTCCGCCACCGGACCAACAGCCGGAGAAATCGTGAGAGCTTCTGACAAGAAGCACCCTGCAAGCATAGCCTTCATTCAATGTGTATGCTCAAGGGATGTGAGAATCAATCCAAACTGCTCAGCCTTCTGTTGCACAGCTTCGGTGAAGCAGGCAGTACTCGCCAAGGAGCATATTCCCGATGTCGACTGCACCATATTCTACATGGACCTGAGAGCTTTCGGAAAAGGCTACCAAGAATTCTACGATAGGGCAAGAGGAGAATTCGGCGTCGAATTCGTCCGAGGACGACCCGCCAAGATTGAGGAAGTCCCAGGCTCCAAGAATCTCGTGGTAACATACGAGGACACATATTCAGGCCGACTGACGAACAAAGAAGTCGAAATGGTCGTCCTAGCCGTCGGGGTGAAAATGAATCCCGTCCAACAATTCATCGACCTCCCCCTGGACGATGACGGATACGTCAAGCTAGCGGAACCGTGCCTCGACCCGATTTCCACCAGTGTGGACGGTGTCTTCGTTGCAGGGGTGGTCGCTGGCGCCAAGGACATACCCGACTCAGTTACTCAAGCAAGCGCCGCAGCGATGAAAGCTTCCATACTGGCGATGGGTGACCACGCATGATTCAAGAGCCTAGAGTAGGAGTGTACATCTGCCATTGCGGCATGAACATAGCGGGCACCATCAACGTGAGAGAAGTTGTAGAGTATTGTAAGAGACTGCCTCACGTCGTAGATGCCAACGAGTATATCTTCATGTGTTCAGCTCCGGGGCAAAACCTCATCAAGGACAGTGTGAACAGATGCAACCTCAATCGAGTTGTCGTAGCTGCTTGTTCCCCGACGATGCATGAGGCAACCTTCAGATCGTCCATCCGCGAGGCTGGCTTGAACCCCTATCTGCTCGAAATGGTGAATATTCGAGAGCACAGCGCCTGGGTTCACTCACATGAGAAACGCAGAGCCACCGAGAAGACGAAAGATCTACTCAGAATGGCCGTCGCGAAGGCGGTGCTCTTGGAGCCACTTGAGGACCTCCGGGTGGAGGTTCAACCCACAGCCCTCGTCCTTGGAGGAGGCGCTGCCGGCATAAGAGCCTCATTGGATCTGGCTGAGAGAGGATACAAAGTCCGATTAATAGAGAAACTTCCAACAATAGGCGGAAAAGCCGCCAGGCTAGGGAGAGTCGCTCATGGGGACAGGACTGGAATAGAACTTCTGAAACCTCTCATGGACTCGGCAGCGTCCAACCAGAACATCCTACTTCACGTCAATTCAGAACTTGTAGGGTTGGACGGTTCAGTCGGCTACTTCAAAGCTAGAGTGAAAAGAAGCCCGCGGTTCGTCAATGAGAGATGTACACTATGCGACAAATGCGTACAAGTCTGTCCTGTGGAAGTTCCGAACGAGTACGAGTTCGGGCTTTCGAAGAGAAAAGCCATCTACCTCCCCTTCAGTGGAGCTCGCCCTCATCTTATGGCAATCGACCCTGCCGCATGCAACAAATGCGGTGAATGCCTCAAGGTCTGCGAGCCCAACGCAATAGAGCTCGACCAGCAAGGAGAAGAAGCTGAAGTTGTAGCAGGGGCAATAGTGCTTGCAACAGGCTATGAACCATACGACCCGCCACCCGGAGAGTTCGGCTACAAGCGGTCCGACAAAGTGTTGACGCTCTTCCAACTTGAGAGATTGTTGGACCCTGCGGGTCCCACTAAGGGCGAACTGAAGCTAAACGGATCCAGGCCCAGAAGCCTCGCTTTCATAATGTGCGTAGGCTCCCTTGGAACGACAGCGAACGCTCACCCATACTGTTCGCGAATGTGCTGCGCCTCATCGTTGAAGAACATGATCAGAATCAAAGAGCTTTACCCAGACACAGAAATTTACGCGATCTACAAGCACATTAGAACCTATGGAAGACATGACGAGAAACTGTACGAACAGGCGTCGGCAAACCTCGTCAAGTTCGTCATCTTCGAGAAGACTCCCAGCGTCGCTGTTACTCCTGACGGGCTTATTGTTGGGGTGCATGATGCAACCATCCAAGAAGACCTAGCAATCCCAGTGGACGCAGTCGTTCTCGCTGTCGGCATGTCTCCAACCAAAGACCTGGATAAAGTAAGGGCAGTTGTGAAAGTGGGATGCAGCCCAGAAGGTTTCCTAAGAGAAGCCCATCCAAAGCTACGTCCGGTAGAAGCACCAGCCGATGGAATTCTCCTAGCAGGATCCGTGACGAGCCCCAAGAACATGTTGGAGAGCATGATGGCTGGAAGCGCCTCAGCGGCCAAGGTTTCCGCTCTCTTCGCAAATGGGGAGGTTCATGTCGAACCAATCATCGCCCAAGTTACCGAGGAGTTCTGTAGCGGCTGCGCAATCTGCATCGCAATGTGCCCCTACGGCGCTATATCGCGCAAGAAGGTTGGCGAGAAGAGGGTTGCTGAAGTCGACAGCGCCCTTTGCAAGGCATGCGGAGCTTGTGTTGCCGCATGTCCATCTGGCGCTATGCAGCAATCAGGGTTCAAGGACACGCAACTAATGGCCCAGATTGCCGCGATCTCAGAAAGACGAGGTGGATGAAATGAGCGACGAATTCGAACCCAAGATAGCTCTGTTCGCATGCAACTGGTGCACGTACGCTGCCCTGGACCTCGCAGGAACAAGCAGAATGAAGTATCCACCAAGCTTCAGAGTCATCAAGGTCATGTGTTCCGGAAGGGTGGATCCACAATTCATCCTTGAAGCATTCAAAGACGGGGCTGATGGAGTCTTGGTTGCCGGATGCCACCTCGGCGACTGCCACTACATTGAAGGCAACTTCAAGGCATTGAGGCGAGTGACCCTACTCAAGAGAATGCTCGATCGGTTTGGCATAGAGAGAGAACGCCTCAGATTAGAATGGATATCCGCTTCCGAGGCCAAGAAGTTCGTTGAAGTGGCCAAAGAGATGACTGAGCAAATCAAGGCACTAGGCCCATTATCCCCAAGACTGGAAGTCCGCGCATGATGGACAAACCCAAAATAGCCATGTACTGGTGCGCAAGCTGCGGCGGATGCGAAGAGGCAACGGTGGACATAGCCGAAAGAATCCTAGAACTAACCAACCTCGTTGACATAGTATTCTGGCCAATAGCCTTAGACTTCAAAGAGGAGGATGTTGAGAATCTCCCTGACGGTAGCATTACTGCGAGCCTCATAAACGGGGGAATAAGAGTAACCGAGAACGAGCGCATGGTCAAGCTGTTGAGGGCAAAGTCGAAGATTGTTGTAGCCTATGGAGCCTGCTCGGCTTGGGGAGGAATCCCAGGCCTAGCTAACCTCTACAACAAAGAAGAGCTCGTCTCCCTTGCCTACCATGAAGTTCCGAGCGTAGACAATCCTAAGAACGTAACACCACAGGCCACGACAGTTGTTGATGGTGTAAAACTTGAGCTACCAGAACTCCTCCCACGTCTCCTCCCGATCGACCGGGTCATAAGCGTCGACTACTACGTTCCAGGGTGCCCTCCCACAGCCGACGTGACCTGGAAAGCCATTCAAACCCTCCTATCCGGAAACTTGCCACCAAAGGGCTCAGTGATAGGTGCATCGGAGAAGGCATTATGCGACGAATGTCCGCTCAACGAAACGAAACCCGACAAGGTCCTACTTCAGGATTTGAAGCGACCACACCAGATAATCCCAGACGCAACGAAATGTCTCCTAACACAGGGTCTTCTTTGTCTGGGTCCAGCAACAAGAGGAGGATGCGGGGCTCTTTGTGTGAAAGCCAGAATGCCATGCACGGGTTGCTTCGGACCCCTTGATAGGGTGACCGATTACGGAGCCAAGACCGCCTCCTTCATTGCAAGCATCATCGATTTCCAAAACCAGGATGCGATTGAAGACCTGATTGACAAGCTACCTGATCCCGTCGGGACATTCTACAGATACACTCTAGCGTCATCTATTCTCGGGGGAAAGGCGAGGGATAGAGAATCATGAAGGAAGTTGTAATCAATCCAATAACGCGCCTAGAAGGCCATGGAAAGATAGTTGTGTGCCTCGATGATAATGGGAACTGCGATAGGGCCTACTTGCAAGTACCCGAGCTTAGGGGATTCGAGAAATTCGCTGAAGGTAGACCTGCTGAAGATATGCCGCAGATCACTTCAAGGATTTGTGGGGTCTGTCCCATGGCCCACCACATGGCCTCAACTAAGGCTTTGGATGATCTCTTCAAGGTCGAACCTCCCCTCCCAGCGAAGAAGATCCGAGAGTTAGTGTACAACATTTTCATGCTTGAGGACCACGCCGTCCACGTCTTCATTCTCGGAGGACCCGACTTCATCGTGGGGCCAACTGCCCCCCGGGCAGAAAGGAACATCTTGGGTGTAATTGCGAAAGTTGGAAGAGAAGTGGGACTAAGGGTCATCGACCTTCGAAAGACTTTGAGAAAGACAAACGAGATGCTAGCGGGAAGAACGATTCATCCCGTCATCGGACTGCCTGGCGGAGTTTCTAGACCCGTAAGCTTGGAGGAGGCTCAGGAGCTGAAGACAATCGGCGAAAAAGCAGTCGACTTCTCGCTCTTCACACTGAAAGTCTTCAAAGACTTCGTTCTCTCCAAGAAAGAGTACGTCGACCTGATTACTAGCGACGCATACACTCACCAGACCTACTACATGGGACTTGTGGACGACAAGGGCAGCGTCAATTTCTATGACGGGAAAGTCAGGGTCGTCAGACCCGACGGTGTGGAGTTCGAAAAGTTCGACGGCCGTGACTACCTGCAGCATTTGAGCGAACACGTCGAGCCGTGGACTTACATGAAGTTCCCGTACCTCAGAAATGTCGGCTGGAAGGGTTTTGTAGACGGCGAGGCCAGTGGTATTCTGAGCGTTGCGCCGCTTGCAAGGTTGAACGTTTCCGACCAAATGGCAACTCCCATAGCGCAGAAAGCCTACGAGGAGATGTTCAGGATCCTCGGAGGAAAACCTGTGCACCATACTCTCGCGAATCACTGGGCGCGAGTAATTGAGATGATCTATGCAGCTGAGCGACTCAGAGAGCTTGCGAATGATCCCGAGATAACGGACCCAAACATACGAAACCTTCCAATCGAGATTCCAAGGGCAGGCATCGGAGTGGTCGAGGCTCCGAGAGGAACATTGATCCATCACTACGAAACGGACCAGCGAGGAGTAATCCGCAAAGCGAACCTGATGGTGGCAACCCAACATAATTCGGCGAGGATAGCCCTATCAGTTGACAAAGCCGCTCGCAACTACGTAAAGAACGGAAAAATAGACGACGGAATGCTGAACATGGTAGAGATGGCGTTTAGGGCATATGATCCATGCAATGCTTGCGGAACTCATTCTCTTCCGGGCTCAATGCCCCTCATGGTCTATGTCTACAACAGAAATGGGGAACTTGTAGAAACGGTGAGCCGCAATGTGCCTTCAACAGAGCGTCGCTAGGTGGTCTAATTGATCCCTGTCATGCTCCTGGACTTTGCGCATCCACCACTCGTTGAAGCCGATCATGCTTCTCATCTCGCTTGCATTCAGGATGTTCTTCATTACTGAAAATTCTCCATGGGTTGAAAAGTCTGTACAGCTCCTCGTTGATATTCACAACTATGAGTCGGCGACGGAAAGGATAATTCGTGCAGGACACGCTCATATTATGGTGAGATTCTTGCAGCAGCGGATAATTCCGAACGTCGAAAATCTGGAAACGGCAATGAAGATAGTGAGAGATGTCGAGTTAGCATATCACCGGACGATAGAAGAGAACATCTCCTATTGGTGGGCAGTTGAGGAGGACATCATAGAAAGCTACACAAAACTGATGAACCAGACAGACAACGAGAGAGTCAAAGCAACGCTTTCCAAGATCATTCCCGACTTGAAAAGTCATGTTGAAGTTTTGGAATCGATGAGAGAGAGCTTCAAGAGAATTTTGGTAGACGTCAAAAACCATGGTGAAATGATTCAGGCACTCTACTTTGAAGAGCCGAAGCAGCCTGTCGGGATGGTCGTTGACGAAGCAAGGTCAAAACAGCAGTGCGAGGAGCTTGAAAAGGTGTGGGAAACCCTCAATGAAGCCGCGGCCGAATTGGGAAAGCGAATCACTATTCTTCCACCCGACATCGGAGTATCATTGAGAGGGGTACGAGCGCTTATCAACCTCTGCGAGTCACACCCGAAGCTGGATCAATTGAGCTCAACCGAGCTTGATGCATACGAAGGATTCTGCGTAACCTGCTGCGGAGCCGACGTCGTTGCTCGCATTAAATGTGAGTTACGAAATGTCGACGACATGATAATCCTCAAGGCAATGAACGAGCTTGGAAGCGACTACGCCGTAAGGCTGCAACAAAAAACCCTCAAGTCGTGGGAGGCAGCGAAGGTCCTCGCAGTCTGAGTCTGAGTTAGGCAGCTGCATCCTGCGAAAGTAACTGGTTGATCTTAGCATTTCATTTTCTATTTCAGCCGTTTGAAACTCCATGTTCCGATTGCGATCATCACGGCCGCGAAGCCGGTTAGGATTAGGAGGTTGAGTGCGATGGGGAGTTGGGAGGAGCCTAGGATTAGGCCGCGTAGTCCGTCGACGGCGTAGGTGACTGGGTCGAGGATTGTGAAGATTAGCAAGTATTGTGGCAGGTTCTTGAGTGGGAAAAGGGCGCCGCTGAAGAAGAACATTGGAAAGACCAAGAAGCTGACTATCAGCTGGAAACCTTCCACGCTCTCCATATTCGACCCTATGATCAGGCCTAGGCTTACGAGCGCCGACGCGAGAACAAACATGAATACAAACGAGAAGAGCACGGAGAGAATCGTGTAGTTTATTCCTAGAACTAGTCCGAACACGAGCATCGCACAACCCTGAAGCAGCGCATCAATGCTTCCACCAACCATCTTGCCCGCGAAAATCGTTGTCCGCGAGAGTGGGGCGACGAGCACTTCCTTGAAGAAGTCGATTTTCCTATCCCACACAATGTACAGGCCGAAGAATACGGAGGAGAACAGAATCGACATGGCGAGGATTCCTGGAAAGATGAAGACTTGGTAGTTGACGCCGCCCAACGAAACCGCGGACCCTAAACCACCGCCGAAGACCACAATCCATAGCAGGGGGGTGATGAGGGATGATACGATTCGTGACTTTTCCCGCGAGAATACCTTCATCTCTCTGTACCAGAGCGCGTAGAATCCTTCCAGCTCACCCATTAGCGCCCACTCCTCACTCGGGCGATTCGCTCGAACACGCCGCCTTCACCCGACTCCTCCCTAATCTCCCGTCCCGTATAATGGAGGAAGACGTCGTTCAGGGTGGCCGTGCGAACCTCCACAGAATCCACCGCACCAACCATCCCGAGAATTTCCTGCAAATGCACGCTAGCATCCTTCACCGTCAACCGCAGCGTACTCCCCGACTGATCAATGCTCAACACATAATCCAAACCTTTCAGGCGTTCAATGTTTGGCGACCGGACGCGGAGCTTGATAATCTCCCCACCCACCTTAGACTTCAACGCCTTCGGGCTGTCCAAAGCGGAAACCTGGCCGTGGTCGATTATGGCTACGCGGTTACAGAGCCTATCCGCTTCGTCCATGTAATGCGTCGTAATTATCACGCTAACCTTCTCGGATTTGACAAGGTTCTCAATGTACGCCCAAATGTGTTCCCGAGTCTGCGGGTCTAGCCCTAGCGTGGGTTCGTCGAGAAAGAGTATTCTGGGATTATGGAGTAAGCCTCGTGCCAGCTCGAGTCTTCTGCGCATTCCGCCGGAATATTTCTTCACAAGATCGTTCGCGCGGTCCTGTAGGTCCACTAGGTTGAGGACGTAGTCTATGCGCTTCCGCCGCTCCCCCTTCGGGACGCCGAACATTAGCGCGTGCAGGTACAGGTTCTCTCGGCCGGTTAGGATGTCGTCGCTGCTGGGGTCCTGGAATACGATGCCAATGGAACGCCGTACGTCGGCGGGGTGGGATAGAATATCGTACCCGTTCACGCGTCCAGTCCCTGAGGTGGGCTTCAGAAGCGTGGCGAGCATAGAAAGCGTCGTAGTCTTCCCCGCCCCATTAGGGCCGACGAGCCCAAAGATTTCACCCTCCTCAATGCTCAGGTTCAACGAATCAACAGCCAGCAAATCCCCAAACCGCTTCGTCAACCCCTCCGTCTCAACCGCATGAACCAATGAGCATCAACCGGCCATGCAACGGACTAGCTTGGGTGCCTTAAATTGACTGGCTGTGGCTAACGCTCATACGGCCAATCTAGGCTGCCGAAGAGGTGTGAATCCAGCTTGTTGAAGCGCGAAACTAAAGCATCCAAATCGAAGTAATGATCCTCAAAGCGTCAACCCCGTAACCATATTCGTCCACACGAAGCCCTGAAAGGGAAAACGCCCGCCGAAGCGGCTGGAATAATGGTCACGGAAGAAAACAAATGGCTGAGACTGATTCAGAATGTGACGCAGATGTCCCGCTGGGCATTCAAGCTATGGCAGCTTACTCAGTTTACTTGTAGGTGGCAACGCCCCAAGTCTCAATCGCTCTCCGGAGTTCCACGTGCTGGCGAGCATATTCATCCAGGCTCGATCCGCTCATGGCCACATCGATCGCCTGCCGAAGAGCCGTGGCTCCAGCCCTCCCGCCATCGGGGTGGCCCCATATACCTCCACCTGCTTGAATCACAACATCGTTCCCAACGAGTTCGACGAGTTCGGGGACTAGGCCCGGGTGGAGGCCACCTGAGCATACAGGGAAAACAGTTCTTTTTGTGCCCCAATCCTGTCCCAACCGGCCATTCCCTGAACTGACATTGTTTTGCTGGAGGTTGTCCCGGAGCGCGAGGACCTCTTCCTTTGGAGATTCGAGTTTTCCGATGACAGTTCCAATGTGAAGTTGGTCCACGCCAATCAGGCGCGCGATATCTGAAACCGCAAGCATTGACACTCCATGAAGGGGGTTTCGTGTGAAGGCTGCGTGGAAAGCGCGGTGAGCGTGGATTGCGAGTTTTAGGTCTTCACATGCGTCGCGGAGCGTTTGGAGGGCTGCCCAGCCGCTCGTGATTATGTCGACCATAACGTACTCGCCCCCGGCTCTGGCGACGGCTTTTGCTCGGCGAAGCATTTCGTTTGTTTCTGAGGTTACGTTGATGAGGTAACTCTTCCGTTCTCCAGTTTCATTTTCCGCTTTGTCCCGTAGCCTGAAGCATTCGTTCACTCTTTCCTTGAATTTGTTGAAGGGTTGCGAAGTGAGGTTCTCGTCATCCTTCAGGAGGTCTACGCCCCCCATCCAAGCCTCATAGCCGGCTTTCGCATGTTCTCTTGCTGTGAGGCCGAGTTTCGGCTTCGGTACTGTGGCAGTCAGAGGTCGCTTCTTCACCCCGAAGAGTTTACGGATTCCGCTCAAACCTAGCTTTGGACCTGAGAAACTGTTTAGGATCCTCTTAGGCCAATGTATGTTTTCCAATCTAAGGTTCTGAACGGCTTTCATCCCGAAGATATTGCCCGCTACTGAGCTGAGGACCTGGGGCATGTTTCCCGGCTCAAAGAGCTCTAGTGGGTAGGCAACCTTCACAAGGTTTCCTTCGATATCGTACGCTTTAGCCATCAGCCGGCGGATTCGGTCTTTCATTGTGGTGAGTTCGGTCCATGTTCCTACCGAGGACTCGGATGCAAGACGACCCGCGGCGTCTTCAATCGAAAAGCCAGCCGCAGGTTCGACACGAAACAAGCATATCAACTCGTCTGGTGTGGGCCTATGGCTAGCGTCTATGAAGTCTCGGTACCATTCCGTCATTATCGTTCCCAACCTTCTGAGGGAGCAAGGAGGCGCCGTCAATAAAGAATCGCCCCGACGAAAGTGACTAGGTCTAAGCCTATTCCTGAAGAGCATATGTCTAGTAATCTTGAAGTTCCTAAGACATCTTGCAAAATCAACATCGCTCCGAGCGGTGGAATGATTCCGCGCTCAGTGATTATCAGATCAATAAACTCAGGAGGCGTAACATCGAACGACGGGTTGCGAACGGCCACATGCCGGGTTGCTCAAGTTCGGTCTGAGAGATCACTTCAGTTCTGTCGCGTTCTTCTATTTTGATGGGCCACTCGTCCTGCTGCTTCTCTGATTGAGAATCCCGTTGATGGCTGTAATCTGAACAGAACTATGAGGTCCTCTCGTGACGGGGAGTATGTGTTGTCAACGAACTCGTTGTAACAGTCGCCAATGTTGATTAGTCCTGTTCCGAGATGCGGACTTTATGGTAGTCGCTGAGTTCCTCGGCTGTGAGCAGACCGAATTCTTGTTCAAGTATGAATATTGCTGCTTGTGGTGGAACTATTCCTTTCTCTGTTATGATCAGATCGATGTACTCGGGAGGGGTTATGTCGAAGGCCGGATTACGAACTGTCGCGTTGGGTATTTGGCTTAACTCATCTGGGCTAATAATTTCTGAAGCGTCTCGTTCTTCAATTTCTATAAGTTCTCCGATTAAGGTTTCGGGACTGAACTTGTAAGTCTCCGCCGCCACGAATACTCGAACCCTCGCCTCGTGTGCAGCTAGGGCTATCAACGATGTTCCAATCTTGTTGACTAATGCTCCATTGGCTGCAACCGCGTCGGCGCCTACAAATACCTTATCCATCTTGTTGAAAAAGAATCGCACAGCATCGTCGAGAATGAGCGTAACCGGGATTCCAATCGATCCAAGTTCTCGTGCCGTTAGACGCCCCTGGAACCTTGGTCTTGTTTCAGTAACGGTGACCTCGAATCGTTTTCCCTGTTTCCACGCCGTTCCTAAGATGGCGATGACCGCGGAACTATTGCAATGCGTCAGGATCTTGTCTCCGTCGGTGATCCGTTTCGCACCAATCTCTCCAATTCTCTGAATGGCCGACAACGAGTTCTGAATGAAATCTTCGGCCGCCTTTATGGCGACGGTTCGAATATCTACCACCGTTCTAGCTTGACCCAACACAGATGTGACGCGGTGCATTACGAACCGAACTGCGTTGGGAAGAGAGACCGCCGTGGGTCTTGTTGCAAGCAAAAGCTGTGAAGCGCCACGCAATTCCTCGACAAGTTCACTTGGAGAAGTCGCTGTTGATGATTCCGCCGTCAACTGTAGCGCTTGAGCCGCCGACCGTGCTATCTCTCCTGCTCCTCGTCTCTTCATGCTGCGAATCTCGTCAACAATACGTTGAACTTCGGAAGAAGTCATCCGTAAACTTCCATGTCTTGTGCAGATCCGTAATAGGTAATAGGTAATATGAAGGATTTCCAGCAGTATTTACGATCACACTATTTCCATTCCCTGTGCGTGTTCTTCCCAGTATCTGACTGCAAAGAGCAGTGCCTCCTCGCTCTCTGAGTGGATACGCAGGAGTAGTTCTCCACCGTCGACGCTATCGCCAACATGTTTCATGAGATAGATTCCTGCTCCGGGATTGCGAGGCGCTCCAGCAAGTTTTGCTGTCCGTGCTATTATTCGGTTCCGAACCGCGTTCACTCGTCCGCTTCTCCGCGCACAAATTTCCTTGACATGCGTTCCTAGAGGAGTCAATTCCTTACGCCCTTGGAGGTTTCGAATTCGTTCAAATTTCTCGTAAGCCTCACCAGATTGTAGTAGATTCTCCGCGCGATTGCGTCCTCGACCGTGTGGAGTCCGACCGGTGAACTCCAACAGTTCTCCAGATAGATAGAGAGATCTTTCTTTAAGGTCGGCTGGCGCATCAGGCTCGTTCCTTAAGACTTTGAGTACGTCTTTAGCCTCCAAAACTGGACCGACGCCGTTGCCTATAGGTTGCGATCCATCGGTAATTACGACTTGAATATTCAAGCCTAGCCTGGCTCCGATTTGTCGAAAACGTTGCTCAAGACGAACAGCCCTTTCAGCCGTTTCTGCTTTGGAACCTGAACCCGTTGGAACATCCAGCAGCACATGCGTAGCTCCCGCAGCCTTCTTTTTCGCCAGGATGGAAGCGATCATGAAACTCTCTGAGTCTATGCTTAGTGGATGCTCCACCTGGATGATGAGGTCATCCGCTGGAGCAAGATTGAGGGCTCCTCCCCAGACAAGACAGCCTTTTTCACTCGCCGCTAATTCTTTGATGCGCTTGACCGGTAATTCGACGTTCATTAGTGTCTCCACAGTGTCCGCAGTACCTGAAGGTGACGTTACGGACCGCGATGACGTATTCGGAATGATCAAACCTGAAGCTGCGGCGATTGATACGACGATCGGAGTCGTTCGATTTCCCGGAACTCCTCCGATCGAGTGCTTATCAGCGATTATTGAACCGTTGAAGTTTAACTGTTCACCACGATCGATCATCGCGCTAGTCAACGAATACACCTCATCATCGTTGAGAGGGTTCATCGTTGCCGCCACGACGAACGCGGTTAACTCAACTGTTGAGTATCGTCCTTCCACAATGTCATCTACGATATTCACAAAGTCTTGCGGCAACAGATGTGATCCTGACATCTTGCGACGCAGTTGCTCCAACGATTTTGGCGGATCAGCGGGTCTCACGTCTACCGTTGCGCCGGATTCCACTCCTAGCTTAGCGAACGCGGAATCGCTTAAACCGATAGAACCGGACGGTACGATTGTCCCTTCTGCCACGTTGAGCACAGCGAGAACTTTTTTATCGTTCGCTGAGACTTCAACGCGATCCATTGGATGTAATCCTACGGAGAATTTTTTCAGTTCATCGTGGTCTAGAAACGCAATGTTTTCTCTGTACGCGTCAATCCCAATCCGTTTTAAGGTCAGCTTCATGTGCGACGCTCCAAGAAATGACGAGGCGTCGGGACAGGGAGCCGCTCCTGGCGGTTCATACGCCTAGACTTAAGCATCTAATATTTCAGAATGTGCCCGTGCTATCCTCGATCCTCTGGGAAGCGTCGCTCAAATTCTAGTGATTCTTCTGGCTGCACAGACTTATCAGATGATCGCATTAGTCTTCCTCATTCTAGCGGTGGCGTTGGCTGCATTCAGCATTTACCAGCTGAGAGGCAAAAAGAAAACGCAAAAGACTGTTGAAACTCAAGCACGACGGGCTGCCTCAGAAATAAGCTAGCGTGAAATATTGAAGATGGCATGTGAGTTAGCAGGGCGATGCTAGTTGAGCGACCTGATTCTAAACAAAGCGAAGACGGGCTTAGTAGTCATCGACCTCCAAAAAGGAATCACGTCGATCTCGACTGAGCCATACGACACGAAGACTGTAATATCTAACGCTGCGAAACTGGCTAACGCTTTCAGACAGAACAAAATGCCCGTATTCCTTGTGCATGTCTCCTTTTCAAAGGAGACAGCTCTCCAACCCATCGCTGACCTTGCAATGCCTTCGAGAGGGGAGATGCGTGCGGATTGGGCGGACATAGTGCCAGAGCTGGGGCCTGCGCCTTCTGACTTCGTAATCACCAAGAAGCAGTGGGGCGCGTTCTACGGCACCGACCTTGACCTTAGGCTTAGACGCGGAGGGATTGACACAATTGTGCTCGCAGGCATTGCAACGACCTACGGTGTGGAAAGCACCGCGAGGTTCGCGTATGAGTATGGCTACCAGCAAGTATTCGCTGAAGACGCCATGTCAGACCGTTCCACGGAAGCCCATAAGAATTCCATCGAGTTCGTCCTGAAGAGGATTGGAAGAGTCAGGAAGACAGCAGACATTCTGCAAGCGCTGAAATGATGGCACATTACTCCAAAAGAAATGCCCGTATCATATCCCAGTAATGAGCATGCTCAAGAGTACTGAAAACATCCTCGCATGAAGGTGGACTATCTGATGCATTTGGTGGGGTTAATGGCCCTCTACTCATATCCTTGGCTTGGATCGTCTCTGGCATGTCAGCGAGAAACCGTTTGTTCAAGGCATAGTATGCTGTGACCATGAAGATTCCGACGAAAGTGAGCAGCACACCGACGACTGCGAACAAGGTAGTCCATGGAATTTGAGTATAAACGTTCATGAATATTGAAGGCCTGAGCCCTGAATTCCCCGATAGAACCAAGTAGGGGTACCTGCCGCCATCATTCATGAATTCCCCAATCATCGCCACCACGATTGCTACTGGGCCGAGAACAAGCGCATACTTCGGCACAACCCCGTATCCTCGCTTAATCCTCTTCCAGACGTTGACGGATGCGAGGACGAGTAATGTGATTAGTGATAGTTTCAACGCGAAGAGTGGGGCTACATCAAATGTTGACCCTGCTTGGCCAAGGATATTGGAATATAGCAATGGTGCTCTGCTGTTTAGGTTGACTAGGTAGGATGGCCCCAAAACTCCCTGCACCGCAAGGAACAGTACACCGTGCCAGAGACCTATCCAAGCGAATTTCGGGTTCACGTTACCCTTAATCGTGAAGAAGGATGCGACAATGAAACCGCCTATCGATAAGGCGCCAAACCACGTATGCAATACCAACCAGGGATAAAGCGGGTTGAAGAACACGGCTATCCGTGCAATATCTTTCATTCCTTGCATAGCCATTGCTAATGCGTAAGGGTAAGTTAGCTCAGCGAAAATGTACCTGAAACCGAAAGGAACACCAAACCCCGAAACAGCCATCACGAACCCGACTAGAGTATGCAGCCCTGGCCGAATCTTCCCCCAAGTATACCAGAATAGGGCGATTGTTGGGATCCGAATCAGTATGGCTGAGAGAGCGATGAGGATGGGCAAGAAGATTATGTCCGTCGCTGTAGCCATAAGCGTAGGAAAGAAACCGGCCAATACCACCGTTATGATCGTGCCCCAGACCCCGCTGAAAAGCTCGTGGATTATCAGAATCTTGAAGACTTTCCTCGACATGACCTCGAGGTCTGGCTTGTGTCGGAACCAGGCGAGGAACCTTGCCATGGCGGAGATCCAGCCTGTTCCAAGGGTGATGTTGACTAGTATGATGTGAACGATTACGGCGACGCCGAGGATCGTGAAGCCGAGTATCTCGGTGCTCGCCAGCTTAGTCCACTCCTGCCCCTTTCTTCAGGAGTTCGGTGAACTTCAATCGTCTTGTTGAGACAATGTAGATGCCGTAGATTCCTACTATGGCGACGGCCACAAAGATTAGAGCAAAGGCTACGAAGACAAATGGGCTGATGGAAACAGGCGTTATAAGTTCCTCTGGGTAAATCAACCCGTACACAGTCCAAGGCTTTCGGCCATCCTCACGTACGAACCAACCCAGACCACTCGCGAAAATCGACGCCGAGACAACAAGCAGTGAAAGCAGGAACACAGACTTCTGTTCACCGAAACGATTGAGAATACGCTTCGTCAAACTTGACAGTGCACCGAGGTTGAAGTTCAGGGCAACCAACCCCACAATGGCCACCAAATCCAATATTCCGACGGCTATTTTCGCGTAGTATAGTGAATAGATCACAAGGAGGCGTGACTCGGACTTGGATAAGTCTGATAGGCAGACAGACTTTAGGCTCAACGAGGAAGCTGAACCCAACGTGATGTTAGGGGCAGCAGAAGCCGCGATGTTTCCGAGAGTTGTCTGCCCCAGTGAATCACATTGGCTTCTTAGCGTATCGAAACCAATTATTGGATGCTGCGGATCACCGTAGGCTAGGAAAGCTATCGGAGGATTTTGCGTTGTGTTGGCGGCGCCTTCCATCAGGGCGAATTTCGTAGGCTGCTGAACAGCAACAGCCTTACCCATCAGGTCGCCGAACACTGTTGGTTGAAGTATCAGCAGGACCAGAAGGATGGGCAGAAAAGCCTTCACAATCCTCACATACTTAGCCTGTCCAGTCTTCAAGAACCTGTAAGCGTACCCGACTAGGGCGAAGGACATCCCAACGATTATTCCCGCGTTCACAGCGTGGAGTCCGCTTGCCAACGCGTAAGGAGAGGATAAAGCGACAAATGGGTCGCTCAACGTCAAACCAACAGCCCTTGCAAGGCCAGGGCTTTGCAAAACCTGCGACGCGGTTCCAGTAGCGAGTAGATTCTTAATGAGCTCCAACTTCAGCCTGACGAGGGCGGACGGGTCAGCTGCGTTCGGGCCGTATTGTGGTAGAAACGGGTACAGGTTTGACGCTAGATTGCCTGTTCCCCAGGGGACGTTCAGCCAACTGTTCACCGTCATTATCAGGACGCCGGATAGAATGGCCATGGCACCATAGAAGATCATGATGCCTAAGCTTGCAAGTGGCCGAACCTTGCCCAATGTAACAATGAACATCACGAGCAGCACGATTTCGCCTATGAAGGCTACGAGCTCGAATGTTAGAGGCATCAGGCCGAAGGTTGCGATTACGAAGATTGAGCCAGGCCAAGCCTGAACAAGCCCAAATTCAACTAGGGTTCCAGTTATGGCGCCAAGCGCGAAGTTGAGGCCGAGGACCGCAGTAACGTTCCGTGCAGCATCATAGTATTCCTGATCTTTGGTTCTCCACCATTGGAACAGTAGTCCTCCGATCACCCATGGAAAGCCTAGGGAAATTGTTAGGAAGAAGGCGTGAATGAAGATTCCTAAAGCGCTGATTGGAAGCAACATTGAAGTTGCAACCACGACCGTCAAGCCTCGATTACAGAAACACTGGACCAACAAACCGGTCTGCTGAATTTTAAGGAACGGTATGTAGAGTAATGCTGGCTGTCAAAAAAGACGAGCGTCGTAAAGAATTGAGCTGCGTTCCTGTCAGCTCAATAATGTGAACTCTCGAATGTTTTCAGCGGTGAAAACCCGTCGAGATAGCTTATCACGATGTTCGATTGAGCAAGCACGCAAGGGTCTGCCGTGAACTTCTACATCACATTGACGACCAACTGCAACCTCAGATGCAGCTACTGCTACGGCAAGTCCTGCGAGGATTTTGGGTGCGACTTCCATGGGCTCGCAGTCGACTATTCGTTGCCCAGTGAAGTTGCCTATGACAGCGAGGTGCTGCGGAGTTTTCTGCAGAAAGATCGAGAGGCCGCCCTGATTTTCTATGGAGGTGAGCCCCTGCTCCAGTTGAGCAAACTGCGAGAGATCATGAACACCGTCCAAGCTGACAGGTTCATCATCCAGACCAATGGCCTTTTGCTAGACAGGTTGGAGCCTGGGTACGTGAACAGATTCCGATCGATCTTCGTATCACTAGACGGCGAAGAAGCGTTGACGGACCATTATAGAGGGAAAGGGGTCTACAGGCGTGTTGCACGCAACCTGAGGCTGATCCGCGAGAACGGGTTTAAAGGCGAGGTTGTAGCGCGAATGACCATCGGAGAAGAGACTGAGATCGATACACAAGTCCTGGCGTTACTTAACGGCGCAGAGCTGCCGATATCATCAGTCCATTGGCAGCTTGATGCGCTCTTTTGGCAGAATGACTATTCGAAGCGACGGTTCTCAGAGTGGGCTAGGACGAGTTACAACCCGCGCCTTAGGAGACTCATCGACCTTTGGGTGCAGCGCATGAAGGATACCGGCGAGGTACTGCGGCTCTATCCGCTTCTCGGAGTCATGCAGTCTCTGCTTCTCGGCGAATCGAACCACCTGCGTTGCGGCGCCGGTTGGATTGTCTTCAACATCCAGACTGACGGGAACATAACACCCTGCCCCGTCATGGCGGGAATGAAAGACTTCTACCTAGGAAACATTCGCGAAACGCATCCCGAGAGTCTGAGAAACGCCGAGTTCGTATCCGAGCCTTGCACGCAATGCCAAGCACTTCCGATCTGCGGTGGGCGTTGCCTTTACGCGAATGTCACTAAGCTTTGGGGGAACGAAGGATTCAGGCAAGTCTGCGCAACCGTCACCGACATGATAAACGCATTGCAGGAGGCACTACCCGAAGTAAGGTCCCTCATAGATAATGGAAGAGTTCGGCTAGATTCTTTTGACTACATGAAATACAACGGATGCGAAATAATACCCTAATTAGATATCTAGTTATTTGGATCCAGAGATGCCGTACGATGACTTGATTGTGTGGACGATCTATTGGCCCCAGTCCATTAGAATGAGCTCTTTGATTTCGGAGAAGACTAGCGCCATAACCACGCCAGCCAGTATTGGGCCATACCAGAAGCGCCAGTAAAGGGCAATAAAAGTGAACGGCATGAGGCCCATCCCAAACACAAAGTGATGAATATGCGTGTTCGGGACATCCTTCTGTCCGCCGATCGCCTGGGAGGCCTTGCCAAACACGGACTTGGGCTGAGACTTCAACGGCCTTCCGACCTTGATCTTCCAGTCCTTGAAATCTAAGTATAACCGGAGTTTGACGGAGTCGGCAAGACTGCGAACTAGTATGTAGGATACCCAACCTGACATAAGGAACAATTCGAGATCGGTAAACCTAGGAATATCCAAACCAGTTCACCGTTCAACATCCATTTTGATGTGGGTTTGTTCATGAGTCAAATGGCGTATTAAGGCGTTGGATGAAAATTCCACCAAGTTGGTGATGTGGTATCCTTGGTGCGCACCACGGGTACCGCCCCCAAAAAAGGAAAACCGTCTGTGGATTGTTGTTAGTTGGTTCGTAGTGTGTGTGGGTCCAGTGGTGCGAGTAATGGAATTTGAACCGCTTATCTGTACCGGTAAATCGGGGTCAGAATCCACATTCAAACTTGTAAGGGGCCTGAGGGCAATCTCGAAGAACCCATAGCCAGCTAGCCAATCGTCTTGTACTAAGCATAGTGACGTAGTCTCGCCCTGTAGGGCGAGGCGATTACAGTCCTGGGATTAGGCCCTTCAGTGGATATCGTGGTGCGCACCGCGACCAAGAAGATTAAACGACGATTGACGAGGGTTCGTTGATGGGTGCGTTTACTCATCATTCTGTCTGTTCTTAAGATGTTCCAAGGGGGCGGTCATCACGAGACAATTTGCCTCACGTACAACTCTCTCACTTACGCTACGAATGAAGAGTCTCTTCCATCCCTTCACTCTTCTACGTTTCATAAGGAACACTATCATGTAACCTTCATTCTCGGTCTCTGTTATGATGCCTTCCGCAGCGTTTCTGGCCACGGCCACTTTGGTACGTACCTCAATTCCCTGTTCAGTTAGCCACTTTGACAGTTTTGCGAGTTTCTCTTCTGCACTCTCAATTTCGCTTCTATAAGGGTCAGGTTCCAACGTAGAGGTCCTGCTTGGAACTTCAATCACCTGGAGCAGCACGATGACAGGATGTTTGAATGCTGAGAGAAGATGCAGAGCTTGAGTGATGAGTTCCCTGCTGGCTATTTTGCCGACAGGAATCAAAATCTTGGTGTGTCCCGAGACTGCAGAATGTTTGGTCATTCAGCGATCGTTTTCCCATTTCTCTTGAGCGTATGGATAATGATCATTGAATTAGTGCCCTTGATGCCTTCAATTCGAAGGATCTTGTGCGTCAATTTTCTGAACTCAGCGATGGATTCGGTTTGTATGATGGCAACCAGATCGTATTCGCCCGTGACCTCGAAAAGGTCGACTACTTCGGTCAACTTACCGAGCGCGATAGTGACTTTTTCCAACTGCTGAGATTGAACGACAACGTTGAGAACTACGATGATGCTCTGCACCATCTACTTTGGTCTCCTCACAATCATAGTTTTGCCCGGGTATTTAGCCAGCACTGTTAGAGCTGAATCTTCTCGTGTTTTCTCGAGGTGGCCTCTTCTAGCCTTTCGCGTGATTAGTACTACAACATCGTTGCGGTCTTTAGATGCTTCATCTTCTACAATCTTGGTGATTGATCCAATTTCCACGCGTGGTACAGCTTGGTATCCTAATGCCCGGAGCCTTCTCGCAATTGACTGTAGGTCGTGGATTGACTCGTCCTGATACTCCTTAATCTGCGAATAATCACTTAACATGTCAGTGCTGAGCCCTAGGTCGACAGGGTCAAGAATGTTTAGAAGGGTAATTCGAAATCGCGGATCCAAAGCGTCCTTGATTGCTGAAACCAGCGTTCTCTCATCTTCAAGAGTTCTGACCAAAACCACCGCGTTCATCATGTAGCCGCCCGGCACAATCTGCTGCCCGGAGGTTGTACCGAGGACGGGAAGCTTCTTGCCTCTTCTGTATACAATGAAGCAGACCACGCCAACGATGACCCATGCGGTTCCAAGTATTCTGCCCCCCTCATGGAAGGTCAATATTAACCCCCATAGGACGGAGCAAGCGATGCTTCCTACAACGCTGACAAGCGGCAAATAGTATGGTCGGCCACCCCACTTGATTGTGAGTGTGCCCGGAATCTTCCAGGCGCGGTAAGCCGTGGGCTCCTTGTTGCGCAAAACTATGAGGCAAAGGTTAACCAAAACATACGATAGCAGAGCACCGTAATTGTACAGGTCAGCAACGAATGTGAGTTCCCCTACTAATGCCAAAGTGGTTCCAATTATGCCGAAGACTGCTATGGTTCGAATGGGTGTTCTGAATCGAGGATGAACCTTGTAGAACCAGCGGGGAAGCAAGTCGTACTTTCCCATTGAAAATACTATCCGCGATACGCCAATCACACCAGTATTGGTTGAGACGTAACAGATCGCGAACCCTGTAACAGCCACAATAGGGGCAAGATAGAGACCAATTATGGGTATGTGGCCGGCAATGACGCTTATCGGATCATTTCTGGCAGCCGCAAGAGTCTGCCAGCTCATCATTCCCATGCTAACCACGGAAAGACCAACTGCAAACACGATTACCGATACGATCGATAGTTTATGGGCACGTGGAACCCACTGGTCGGGCCGCCGTGTTTCTCCCGCGGCTTGAGCTATTGACTCGATTCCGATGAACGACGTCATGGCGAGTGTTATGCCATAAATGAAGTTCTGTTTTGAAATCCCCAGGCTGGGAAAAACGTACGCAATGTTGGGATGGGTGACAGGAGAACCAATGGTTCCTACTTGGCCTAGGAATCGGGTTAGGCTGAATGCGAGAATTAAGCCAAACAGCAAAATGACCGCTTCAACCACTAAGTCGAAGGAAACGAGTACCTCATTCAATAGCGAAGATTCCCTTATCCCGAGAGTATTGACCACCAACAGTCCTGCAACTAATGATCCTGCGATTAGGCCAAGGAATGGAATCCTCAGTTGCATACCAAGCAAGTCGAAGGAAACGTGGCCTGTGGTTATCCAAGGCAAGAAGAAGCTGAGATATCCGGCTGATGCAATGGCAAACAGAGCCATGTCCACAGTATAATCCAGCATTACCGCCCATCCTGCGACAAATCCTGTGATATCGTTGAATGCTTTCATCGCATAGATGTGGGCGCCGCCTGCGTAAGGGTAAGTCGTCGCTAATTCGGCGTACGCTAGGCCTGTAGCAATGTACGTAACGGATCCGATCATGAATGCAAGCGGCGACGCGCCTGCGGCGAAGAGAGCGACTAGACCGATGGCAACGTAAATGTCAGCGCCAACGTCAGCATACCCCATGGCGAAGGAACCGTACCAGCTGATGTCCCTTCGAAGGGTTTGCTCTTCCGTCTGCGATGACAAAACTTGCGCCTTGCTTTGGCGTCCACCGTAGAACAATCCCGTTTTAATGTGTTTAGATTAACTATTTCCCTAATTATGGCCCAAGCTGACTTGCGGAAGGAGACCGATGGAGAGTCGGAAAATTCAGAACGTTACGAGGTGGGCGTTCAGAAGCATGCGTGGAGGTCACATAACGTTATCATCCCAAGGTTAATATCACGAAGTCGAATCCCAAGATCGATGGCCATCGTTGGAGGGTCTTCTTGTTTTTGTGGGCATTTTCGTTGAATCGCCTAATCTGGATGACGTCATACAGGCGTTATCTCAATTCCCTAACGTGGAAGAATTATACGAAGTAACAGGGGAATTCGATATAGTCGCGCTCATCTCAGCATCGAGCATAGAAGAATTCTCATATTTCCTGAAGAACAAACTTCTGAAGACAAAAGGTGTAACGAGCACTGTAACCTCAGTCGTGCTAAAGGCATACGAGGGACCAATTCCACAATTGGGAAAACGTTGATTGAAGCTTCGCGCCTTTAGGGACCTCCACAGCGCGCAACTAATCCAGTGCGTGGTCTAAGACATACCTAGGTAGTTTTTCGTGTGTGAAAGGATGAAAAGTCCTAAGTTCTAGCATGTGAGTATTTCTCTTGGTTGGTAAGCCCGAAAACCACATGACCAAAATCGGTCGGGTGTGTGAATGGGCAACCTTCGGAGCGG
>Ga0116104_1000090_pt1 | contig 88607 bp, 90 predicted proteins | sample June2015DPH_4_15_FD_89715 | JGI IMG/M metagenome (GOLD analysis project Ga0116104, IMG submission 89715) | Peatland microbial communities from SPRUCE experiment site at the Marcell Experimental Forest, Minnesota, USA - June2015DPH_4_150 | ecosystem: Environmental > Terrestrial > Soil > Wetlands...
CTGCTCTTTGCTCCACCACTGCGATTTTTGAAGAAGCTTGTACGTCGACCTGAAGGTGCGATAGCGCAACAAGAGGCTTACTGCTTTCGTTGTTGTTGGGTCAGGACTCATTTTGTAACTCTAGATGCTCGCTCTGTTTCTCGTGGCCGTCCGACAACCATTTCTGCGATCCTGACTATTTCTATTATTGCTCTGCGCTTGCTAGGGCGGTCAAGGGCCGTCTATGGCGAGCGGCTCAGTGCTCTTTGCAGTACCAGACAAGACATCGCCCGGAACACACACCATACAAACTACGCAACCGCATGACGTCAGCAAAGATGAACTGAGTATTTTGCTTCCTATTATAGGCGCCACGCGAACTTTTGCTGCGGCATCCGTTTTTTTATAACAAAAGGGTGCCGCCATTGACTTAGCACTTTCGGCTGTAAACTGTCAGATGACGGTGATGACAGGTAGTTCGAGGGCGAATTAGTGACGAGCAGTCGTGACTGTTTGTTAGCAATAGATTGACCAAAAAATTAACACCCCTCTCTGTTCGTTTTTCTCTTCGCCGAGTTGATTCGCTCCATATTTCAAATAGTATGATGCCAGTCATTCCTTCTGAAAGCGTCGCCAAAACGTGAAGTCGTCGTAGCTATTTTTAGCGACATCCTCTAGCGTGATCACAACATATCCCAATGAGCGGCAAGAAAAGGCTGCTGCTATTCGCAGATATGCTTGGGGCCAAGTGACTGGTCGTTGTGTGCTGTAGCAACTTTTAGCAACTTCTTTTAGCGCCGCAACGAGCTCACTGAGAAGCTCTCTGTTCTTCCTCTTGGATTCAAGATGTATGCGCACTTCAGATTGATTCCGCAATTGTCGCACCAATGCTCATCGGCGAGCCTGCAACCATAACCAGTTTTGTGAGTGACTTAGAAACCAGATTGGTCTTGCGTAAATCAGGCGATAACGAGTTCTTGAGCCAGAGTTTGCTTTTTTGCCCTTCTGTCTTTAGCTAGTTCCGAATCTGGGCGTGAAAGTTGCGACGCCTGAGGGATGTTTGCGAACATTTTTTGATGAGGAGCCGTCGGTGCTTAGAATAGCAAACCTAGCTTTTACGTTTTTTGTCCGAAAAGATTGCTTGATAAACAGCGTAGCATTCGGGCAATCACGCCACGGCAAAATCGCAGGACAAGCTTTTAGCGTAAAGTTTTTTATACGGCGAGTCTTTTTAAGTCCTAGAATTCGCTCGTTTATAAGAAGGTAGTGGGACGAGGGAAATGCGTAACTGAAGTAAATAAACACGCAATTCTTTGTCTTTTCTCAGAATGAGGACGTGATGGCGGGACAAGAGGCAGAAATCCAATTTAGAGATCAAATAGCACCAACATATGAAGAGCAGTGGTACTACCAAGGTAATTATTGGTTTGATTGGCTCGAAAAACGAGTTGTGTTAACTCACGTGGATCCTCACCAAGATGACGTAATACTTGACGCTGGCTGCGGAACCGGCCGACTCGCGAGGTTAGTTGCACGCAAATGCAAAAAAGTGTATGCAATGGACTTTTCCCCCCGCAGTATTGATATCCTAAATGAAAAAACGCGGCAAGAGCACATACGCAACGTCGAAGGTCTCGTGTGGGATCTTACGCAGCCCTTTCCTCTCTCTGAGCCAGTCGACAAAGTGTTGAGCTCTCAGGTGGTACAACATATCCCAACTGAACATCAGCGGCATCAAGCGCTAGGTAATATGTTTGACCAGTTGCGCGACAATGGTAAGGCGATCATCGTTCTTTATAATTGGCGTACACTCTTTACCCGTGGGTATTTTAAGGACGGTTATGCTACAGGAGGATATTATTATCATCGCTTCACTCCAGCGGAAGCCTTTGATGCGTTACAACAATGCGGCTTCAGAAACATATCCATCAAAGGATACGCCAATTTCGGAGTCTATGTTAGGTTGGGAGATCGTTTTTCTCGTCTTCAGCATTTTGTCGCTCGATGTGATGAGTTTTCCTCAAGATTTAATCTCTCTCGGTATCGAGGATATTTGTTGATTCTAACGGCAAGCAAATAATGTTCTCAAGTGTTCTAGAAGGCATTCAGTGAAAAGAAATCGTGATAGCCAGCGTAATATTTGGTTCCAGAACAAGAATAGGTTAACGTTAAGCAAATGCCATACAAAATTGGCGAGATCTTGCCACCTTTCTTTTTTTTACATGCTCGAGATTTAAGGGTTCTAAGACGATATTCTGTTTGAGGCTTCACTGGCCATTTGTATGATCCAAGCTAAGTGCCCCCACGATCGGATCCGTAGCTCGATTACTTCAGTTGAAGCTTTTTAGGGGACGCTCTTATTGCATTGCAGACTACATTTTCTAGGCTTGTGTCCGCTAGCGGTATTCCGCATAGCCCATCTTCAGAATGAAAAATGACTCTTTGGCGGTCTTTTTTGACGCCTTTATAGAACCGCACATAAGTGTGTTCATCCTGTTAAGAATACGCACATCGCTTCTAAGTGTTTGCATCCACATGAGCAGTAGCCCAGGCCCAACTACTAGTCTTGCCTAACGAATTTGAAGTCCCGATGCCGTGAGAGGGAAAGATCTTACGACTACATCCACCTAATGTCGTGTCCGCGATTCTCACTGAGCTCGCTTTTACCTTCTAAAAGTCAGCTTCGTGTCACTTTCTCCCTTCACCATATGCGGGACCTAATCCCTCGGCCGCTCCTGATAAACCAGAGCTGTTGAACGTTTTCGAAATTGTCTAAATGGATTAAGTGCAGAAAAGTGGGATATTATCTTGGCCAACAATGAATTCATGCTCTCGTCTGCCCTCACCGAATCATAATGTCCTCTAGTTTCTCTCGCAGGCACAATCATCATCAACATAGGTTCCGAAACCATTCTCAGATATCGTATGAACGCGGGGAGCAGAAATTTGTTAACTCCTGCCGTCAAAACGTTACGGCGCCAGTCAGCGCTAAGTATACGCAGCAATCTTGGCCGAGAGTTCGGTAACTCTATATCCTGGGAAATTAGGCGACGCTGAGCAAGATGTTCTAAAAAAAGTTGGGCAAGCCAGGCTGAACACGTCAATTGCCGCAGCCGCAAGGCAGCCACGCTCACTTACGCGGGATATCCACGTCAATCACTGCCAATAGCTTGTCACTACACACCCAAACAAGCATATAAGAGACTTTAAACTTAAAAAATAGAAATGATCAATAGATGATGCTCGTATCAAAGATCTTGGAACTGAAACTACTGGACCTAATTTTTAAGCGCTGGTGTCATAAGTGGATTTAAAAATAGCAGAATTAACAACACAAAGGATCTTGGCCTGTGAAAATATTGCAGATTTGCCCGTTTTTTCCTGAATCACCACACAACGCAGCTAGCGGCGTCGTGCGTGTAGTATTTCACATCAGCAAAGAACTGGCTAAACGAGGACACGAAGTTACGATTTGCACTAGCTCTTCTACTGCCAGTACCGAGAGGAACAAGCAGACGCTTCGGCCTGTAAATTCGGAGATCGTTGAAGGCATAAACGTGGTGCGCTTTTCGTATTCGATCGCCTACTATACGTTCATTGTGACGCCGCAAATTGCACCATATATGAAGAAACACCTTAAGGACTTCGATCTCGTTCACTTGCACGACGTTCGCTGTTTTCAGAGTCTTGTTACGCATTATTACGCAAAGAGATACCAGATCCCTTATGTTTTGCAACCACACGGATCGTATCTGGCTAATTTTAAAGGGAATAAGCTCGCATGGATGTTAGACCACGTGCGCAGTCGCAGTATCGTAAGAGACTCGCGTAGAATCCTCGTTCTAAATGGCACGGAAGCGAAATACTACGAGAGAACCGGATTTCCTGCACCACGAATCGATATCGTCGGCAATGGCATAGATACGAAGGAATATAACGGATCGGTAAGGGGAAGGTTTAGGCAGAAATTCGACGTCGGAACTAAAAAACAGATAGTATTATACGTTGGCAGAATTACCGAGTCAAAAGGGCTCGATCTGCTTATTGACGCCTTTTCGATACTAAAAGAAGACGTTCAAGCTGTTAGTCTTGTGTTCGCGGGACGTGATGAATTTGGTTATGGTTTAAAATTGAAGAGACAAGCGAACGATTTGAATCTCGAAAACTGTGTCTTGTTAGTAGGGCCTGTTAGTGAAGTTGATAAGATAAATGCGTACACTGACGCTGATGTTTTTGTCACGCCAAGTTTCACCGGATTTCCGCTCACTTTTCTTGAGTCCTGCGCTTGTGGAACCCCAATAATCACGACTCGTAAGGGAGACGTCTTGGATTGGATAGACGATAACGTGGGGTATGTTACTGAGTATTCGAAAAACACGCTCGCAAGAGCGATGAGTAATATCCTGACGCAAGAGCGCACGAGAAATAGGTTTGAAAACAACTGCAAGATTGTAAAGGAACGCTTTGCCTGGCCATCTGTTGTGGATCAAATTGAAGAAATATATATTCGTGCAACTAACGCTGAGAAGTTGAACGCGTAGGTGGCAGAAAAAAAGTGAAGCCAGCGAAAGCACATTATTTGTCTAATGGCTTATTCAATCGAAATCTGTGTCACTTTCGTCATGTCTCATCATTTTCATGTAATTTAGCATATTCTTAAAACTCTGAGAACTTTCAATGTAAGTCCAATTGAGAATCATTCGACGTGATTCTGTTCCAAAGGCCTCTCGCACATCTGCATCTATCAAGGCCTCAATTGCTGAGGACAAGCCAGATACGTCACCAGCTGATACGACGTACCCATTATTCTTCACTAGATCGACGGATGCGCCTGCGGCATTTGTAGTAATTATGGGAAGGGCACAAGCCATAGCTTCGTTGACAACTAATCCCCACGGATCGTGGTGCGTTGGCAAACAAAAAATGTCTGAAGCATAATAACAAAGGCACAGCTCGTAAGGTTCTACGAAACCCGTGAAGATGACATTTTGTTGTAGATTCTTCGTATTCGATTGTAACCGTTCTTTTTCCTCTCCTCCACCCACAATAAGCGCGATGACATTATTTTTTTTACGCTTGACTAATCCCTCTATAGCTTGTATCAAATCTTGAATACCTTTGTGGGGAATCAGCCGACCAACATATATAACAACTATCGTATCTTCGCGAATACCATACTTGTGTCGCGTCCGAATTCGTTTCTCTTTCGACGCTTTTTCATTTTCGAGAAAATATTTGACGTCAACTGTCAAGTACTGATTAAATATTTTTTCTTCGGCGATGTCAAATTGCATCAGCAAATTCTTCGCAGCAGTTCCGTTGGCGAAATATGCAGTTGCGCCTTCCGTAAAAAAACGCTTAACGGCTCTTGTGTACCACGCTTCAGCTTTCAGCTTTTGCGGCGCTACTCCATCGGAGATCATAGCCCAGTTTCTTTTAAATAGTTTTAGCAGAACAATAGCAATCGCTGCCGTTGGAAATCCGTACCCTGTTACTAAAAACAGATCGAACTTCTGAAATGGAATAAGGAAGACACCTGGATTAAAATGCCACCCGCGATAATTGACACCCTTGAGAAAAACCTCCCGCACGCCACCCGCAGGCAGGACACTCCAGTAACGGTTTCTCTCACTTTTTGAACAATAATATACAGTAATGTTAAGACCATCTATCTTAGAGTAACACTCCCATTGCTTCTGTCTATACGGTGTTTGAATATTAGTTACAATCGCTATTCTTAGGGGGTTTTCAACACCACTACGCACAACATTTCTATGTATTTGTATAGTATTTAATTATTTGAAGTAAATGCGCTGCTAACACTCCGAATCTGCGATTAAAAATTAAGACCAAAAAAAGATTTCGAGCATCACATCTTCGCCGTGTTTACTCTTATATTTAAAAATCTAGAAAAGGAAAAGAGCCACGACAATCATACACGCATTGGAGGGAACAAAGTAACAAGTGCTTAAGATATAGGGCAGCATATAGCTCGCAACTTTTTAGCTAAAATCGAAGAAGGTGCAAGAACATGTTTTTTAATAATTGGGATTTCATACTTATGTCCTAGTACAGAGCTCAACCATGGCAGAGGACACCGCAGCATGGTATTATGACAGAGTTACAGAAATGGAGGTCGCAGAATCGTATAGATATGTGATGCCATTTCTAGAAGGAGGAGCTAAAAGAGTACTCGATCTAGGTTGTGGTGTTGGCTATTACCTAAAACGTTTTTCTCAGGCTTCAGTCGGGGTTGATGCCTCATTACCTAGCGTCGATATTTGTAATGAGAGAGGCCTGAACGCTCGATTTGGGGATCTTAACAAACCTCTTGAATTCGGTCCTAACGAATTTGATGTGGTCTTTTGTTCTCACATCCTCGAGCACGTAGACTCGCCTTTAAACCTTCTGCGAGAGAGCCATCGAGTGCTAAAGAAGGATGGATTAATAATAGTTGCTGTTCCTAATGAAGCGAGTTTACCTAACGCACTAGCGCTAGACAAGTATTGGCAGTCCCATCCTGAACACACCTATAGTTTCTCTGTTACAAATCTGAAAATCCTCTTACTAAAGGCCCATTTTGAACCTTTGGAAATTTATGTCAATCCGTATTTGATAGGAAAGATTTTAAGCTTGATAAGGTTTAAACAGAACTTCATAATGAGTCTGATTCAACGGCTTCCTACTAGGATAACACTACAAATATCAAGCGCTTATATGATGTTAGCGCAAAAAACGTAGGAACAGTCGAAAGGAGACTCTCTATCTTGTAGATTTTTCATTCCAAACTAATGAAAAAAATGAAAATGAAACTGATACAAACCCCAAAGTCGGAAAAAAAGATTTACAGAACAAAATTCTCTCAATTTGTGACGCATTTATTGGTTTAACAAATTCGCGTTAGAAACAGGAAAAAAACTGCGCAAGAGATGGTCATTTTTCAAGATTTGATTGAAATAAGTCAATCTCCCCAGATGGACACGATGCGGAGTTTTAGTACCTTTGTATTAGTTGTTTGTCTATCAGCAAAAAGAAATATAGTTAAAAAAAACTGGATTAAATAAAAAGGATAAAAATACAAATGGCAGCCAGCGAGCTGCTTTTTAAATCTTGCCCTCCTTTTTTTGAAATTCTTTAAGAATGAATAAATCGAGAACCCCGCTGATGTAGCCTTTGGGCTGCGTCATAGATGATCGTGCGTATGCCTCAATTTTTCTCGCAAAGCAATATTTCATTTAACGCGGACTCGCGTTTACTAGTGGAATGGGCAGTAAGATTTGTGTGAGCACAAACAAGTCACTTGCTTTTTGAAAATCTGAGAATTGAACTTGTAAAACTTAAAAAAGTCTTATGTGTCTGTCTGGAGCTTGCCTCTAGTTTAAGGGGGATGTCCTGCTTCCGAGAAGTTTAGCTGCAAGAGATGCGTAGGCATTTTTTTTCTTGAGAGCAGGCAGGGTTTTTAGTATAACGTGAGCAACCGATCCAAATAGGCCCTTTAGGACTTATTAGGGATTAATGAATTCCGTAAGTTGGGTCGGCTCCAGTAGCGCTAGGCTCACAGTGTCCTGCAAAACCCCTAGATCGTATGTAGCGCGTGAATGCAAATTGAACCTCATAAATATTAAGTGTATAAAGAGTGTATTTAAGCATAGCAAATCGGTGGCATAACCGGTACGTCTCGGTGACCACGTGAAGAAAATTAATCTTGGCTCAGGAACGGCCTGTTTAGACGATTGGGTAAATATCGACAATTCTTTCAATGCGAGACTTGCGAAATACCCGTGGTTACGTAATTTAGCATATAAAACTGGTCTACTGCCGCGCAATTTGTATGATATCCCTTGGTCCAAACACATAAAAACCATTATTGTGCATGATGTTCGCAAGGGACTCCCTTTCGAAGATCAATCGGTTGATTTTATCTATACGTCTCACTTGATTGAACATCTTAAAGTTACTGATGCAGTGAAGTTATTACTAGAATGTTTGCGCGTTTTAAAAAGTGGGGCACTAATCAGAGTAGTAACACCAGATTTAGAATTATTCGCGAAACGCTACATAAACAAAAATAAACAGAAACAGATGAATGGAGTGGAAGGCGATTCTCTCCCAATTGATGAGTTTTTAGAGGTTTTGAACTCAAATGACTGCCGTGCTACACTCCGAAAACTTTTTGAGCCTCCACATAGACATATTTATGATCAATTCTCGCTAAAAGCTCTGCTCAAATCGTGTGGCTTCGTTGATATCTTTAAAAGAGACTTTCGACAGGGGGAGATGCCTGATATTGAATTCTTGGATAACAGACCAGAAGAAAGCCTGTATATGGAGGCGAGAAGACCTTTTTGATTTCTTATTGAGGAGGAGTAACTCCGTTCAGCCGGCCCTGTTGGGGTAGTGAAACGAATTTGTTAGCAAATCATTGGAGCTACTTTAAAAGATATAGCGCGGATTCAATGGCTCTGTCATAGCTCTCCAACCCCCGACTTAAGAACTGAGATGATTTCTCGAAAACCCTTGCTAATTACAACAATTGAGGTATACTTGCTAATTTCTTTTTTTCGCGGAATTCGCTCGAGTTTTATTCAACTTTGTAACTGGACAAAAAACGTGCAAGACAAAGTAGTGCTGACTTTTTCTCGTGCATAACTATAAATCAAGCGATCACCGAGAAAGCCGCAAAAATAATTAAATTGCCCATTAATGGGATACGAAGGATCTGAAGCGGCTAAACAGTAGCGTACTTACAGAACAGACTTACTTGCTCTATAAAGCATGTGAGATTCGAACTCTTTTCGTACTAACCTGACACAGAGCTGGGGGAAAAGTAGTGGATGTTTTTAGCTTAATTGGCATAAAAGGCCTCAAAACTGAACGGTTAATCGAAATTGATGTTCTCAGATCTGTGGCCATTCTTTTAATTGTCTATTACCACCTTCCGAGCAGTGAAGGATATATTAGTTCAGGGCCAACACTTTTTTCAAATTGTTTTCGCTAATTGTCGTCAGAAACCCACAAGAGCAATCACATTTTGCAGAGCATAACACAATGGTAAGTAAATAACCTCGTTGCTGTCTTAGGCAATAGTTGCAAGGCTGCTTTGAGAACCGGATATGCTAAAAGTGCTTTCTTTCCCAGCTGCCACTGAAATACGGGATAACTCGATAGCGTTACTTTTTGCTGCAATACTTCAAATCCGCAAGTTTGGGCTAACCAACGTATTGTTTTAGAAGAGTAAACATTTATATGCCCCACTTTATCATAAACATAATTCTTTTTCAACCTGTAATTATCTTCCAATGGAATTTCTATGAAAATGAAATCTGCGACCCTACCTGCTTCACGAAGCAGCCTGCGAGGATGTTCGACGTGTTCAATTACGTGAGTCAAAATAGCTAAATCAAACTTTTTGTCCTTGTATGGGATGTTGTATCCATCAAACAGCTTGCACTCAATAAGAGAATCAATGCTTTTCTCATTTGCACGCGCTAGTCCGGTCCGCGAAATCTCCAGCCCATACAAGCTTTCGCCGAATCGTAATTCTGATAGCCTCTTTAAAATAGCCCCTTCACCACACCCGATCTCTAAGATGCTCGTGTGGGCAACTGCGCTGCAAAGAGCTATTATATTTTTTGTCTTATCGATGGAACATAACCGCCACCATTCCAGCTCGTCTTCAGTGGAGAAGAAATAGTCATCATAATCATCCTTTAAGTTGTTGTCAACTGATAGTCTGTTCGAAAATGATAACATAGCTTACAATGTTCTTGTAATAAGAGTTAAGCAATAGGTCTTTCTCATGAAAGAGATATTAGAAATGTAAAATATTGACCTCACTTAAGTTAATGATGACATAGTTTGTTCGGTTTGGCTTGTAAATATGATGTGTTCCGTTTTTTAATCTGATAGTGCGCATCAAAATACTCTTTTTATTTTTGAATTCACAACATCCTTCTTTTTCCAAGAAGGGATATACCCATCGTTGCAGCTGCTTTGTACTTTTTTCATTTGGGATTTATGAAATTTGTAAGCGGTTAGACAAATGTTTGCGCTAATCACTTTGCAGTCGGACTATGTTTTTTTTGAGCACAAAAACTCGCTCGCTAGTTGTGGAGATCTTGCATTTTCCACCAGAAGCAGATTTAAAAAATACCTCGAAGCTATGCCATAACGCAAAATTAGACACCTGCTACGAACTTTTTTTGACAAGCAGTTAGGAAAATCAAGGAAAAAGCACGATGAAATCAGAAAATATGTGAAGATGTTGACCTCAATGAGAGATAAAGGGTCTAACGGCGTAAACTATGGTGTATTTATAGTAAAAATATACACAATAACTGGTCGCCTAGCTTTGGAATTTTAATCACGACCTTTAGCAATAAGCTGGGGACAGAATTTTGGATGTTTTTAGCTTAATTGGCATAAAAGGCCTCAAAACTGAACGATTAATCGAAATTGATGTTCTCAGATCTGTGGCCATTCTTTTAATTGTCTATTACCACCTTCCGAGCAGTGAAGGATATGTTATTTCAGAATCATCACCGTATTACATTTTTTCTCAAAGCTTAGGGTTTCTTGGTGTCGCACTTTTCTTCTTCATTTCTGGGTTTGTTATCGACTTGCATTATAAAAATATCAGAACAAGCGCTGATGTTTCCAAATTCTACAAAAAAAGAGCGAAACGGATATATCCGCTGTACTGGTTAGCCCTAACAGTTCAACTCATTTTCCCTATATTATTAGTTATTTCATTGCGTTTTTTTACAAGTTTCCACACAGCAACTCCTTCATTTCAAACACAGGGTCTTGATCCTTTTACTATTCTTGTCAGTTATCTTGGTCTGCAGGTTCTTTTGGGCCTGTGGGCCAGTATTGAGGTAATCTGGTTTGTAGGTGTCATCCTAATCTATTACGCCATATATCCCTTAACAATAATCCTTTCATCTAACGACGTACGAAAAGTGATTATTATTTCATCGTGTGTTTTAGTGTTATTCGTGCTCTACAATGCTCTCGCAGTGCAGATCGATCCGCGATTTTTCTTATATTACTTTATTTTCTTTGCAGGCATCGTCACGAGCCGAATAGGTACTTTTAATAAGAAAAATGTGCGTAGGAATGTTTTTGTATTTGCGGCAATGCTTGCAATCTTAGTCTTGCTTCAAATCACAAGCACGCAATTTAGATGGCCTTCTATTGTTGTATTCGGCCAGCCTCTGTTATTCTTCGATTGTGCGATGACTGTTCTTATTTTGTTAGCTCTCACTATAGCGCGATATTACGCCAGCGCCTTGAGTGCAAAGGCGCGTTTGTTGTTCTCATTTCTCGCGTTCGCATCTTACTGCGTTTTTTTACTACATCAAACTTGTTTAGCACTTCTAAGAGTCTTTTTACGAGACATTCTTCATCTGGGACTTATCGAGACAATTGTAGTAGCTAGCCTGTTTGGAGTCCCCCTAATATTTCTGTTGTGTTTTTATATACAGCGGAGCGTCGATAGTCTCGTTGACAACAGCGTGTTGCGAATCACTAACATCAAAAGACACATAAACCGACTGTTTTGATTTATTTAGTTGCACCCGAACGTTAAAGCACTCCGACGCCGGAACTACAATCGAGGTTTAGCTAGCTAACAATTCCGCGTAGCGTTTTGAACTTGCCTCATATGAGAACTGCTCATCCACTAGTCTCCGCGCATTTCTTACGATCTCTTCCAGATTCGGATCTGTCATCACTCGAACAATCTCATGTGCAATACACGTTGGTGAGTTCTCTACCATAATGAACCCAGTGTTACCATCCTTAATGACGTCCGGTATTGCACCGACGGGTGTTGCGAGAACTGGGGTGCCACATGCCATAGCTTCCAGCACGATGTTTGGCAAGCCCTCGGAGTGAGACGGTAAGACCAGCAGCTTAAGTTCGTTAAGATAAGTAGAGAGGGTTGTGTGTGTAACCCATCCGAGATATCTCACGAAGTCTGATAAACCTAGTGATTTGGTAACATGCATCAGATCGTCAAGTTGTGGCCCATGTCCTCCGATCAACACTTGAACCTCGTGCTGTCTTAGCCATTCGCCTAACTCTCCAATCGCCAGCAAAAATTCCATCACTCCTTTGTTTTGGGCTATCACGCCAAAATATCCGATAATATTCTTTCGCTCATTTACCTTACTCAAGCAGCGAAACAGGTCTTTGTCAACGAATACCGGGGCTATCGCGATCTTATCTTGATACTTGTCAAGATATTGAAACGTGATAGAGCTTTTAGATTCAACTATTATGGTGTCTGCGAGCCTATTCACTAAGCCCCCAAAAAATATGTAAAGCAGCAGAGACTCTGTTTGACTTCTGCGATATTCTTGAGTTCGCGCGATCCCGCCTTGATATAAAATCACGTTCTTGCGACATACTTTGACAAAAAGCATAACAAGCGGTGACGGTGAAAGAAATATGACCTTATTAGGCTTATAAAGCACAAATATTTGCGTAACTGTTTTTATAAGCTGCAGTTGAAGAATATTGTAGCTGAATATTCTTCTGAATAGAGATCGATTACCAGCTTTTACGAATGTCTGAATCCATTTTACCTTATCACCGAATTCTTTAGGTAGCGTACCGCTTATGACGATGGTCTGTGCGCAGAGGGGAACCACAAGCTTGAGGAACTTTCTGTAGAACGCTGCTGTGCTTGGGTCGGCGTGTAGATTGCCCATAATCAGCAGATTTGAGTGAGCAGGGCGCGACATTTTTTGTTTCTAAACGGCTAGGTCCGAGGCTTTTGCGTAAGTTTGATAGCTTTGGGAAAGGTATGCATCGTTGTCCAATGCGGCGACTCTATGTGCGTTAGTCTATGCTTAACGCTTTTTAACGATAAACTGTGCTTCCGGAGCTATGCGATCATCAATTATAAACATTTTTTGCGCAAATCCGTCATTTTGAGCCACAGAATTTGAAAAACCTTTCTCATCATCGTATGGGACATCTTGCTCAAAAAGATACCTCCTTCATAAGATGTGGATTGTTAGTGTTCACAATAAACAAGGCACAGGCAGAAAAAAATCTCCATTTCTTGAATCTAGCCGCGAGATAAAAGTTTTGATGGGATACACGAGTTTTTATTAGATACTTGCTTTCACTAGGATTGGTCGCAAGAGACGTTATTTGTGTTTGAAGTTTAGTCTTGCAATAGTGACTCTGGTCTAGGCAGAAGATGACCGTAAGTTTTGTCAGAGATAAAGCTAGTTTGTACATCAACGAGATCAGGATTTCAAAAAGAGACTTACAGTAGCACGATCAATTAAAATAAGCTTGGTTGCCGCGGGAGATGATTGACCTAAGGATCGTTACTTGCGTTCCTCATTTAGGCCAAACGTCCGAATAGCTACATGTTCACGATTTTCGATATGAGTTACTTCTGCTAACACGAGAGTTCATTACCCCAAATATCCGAGGTGACTTGGGCAATTTACGATCTTTATTGTTCAATACGACTAAACGCACTTTCTGAGGCGCAAATGTTGGTTTTTTCAACAAAATAGTAGAGTGAGATGAAGAATACGCCCTTGTAAAAAGATTCAATATGAGAATGCTGATAATATATTCAATCAAAATAAAGTAGGTTCGTCGTGATGATGCTTGATATTGGTTGTGGTGACAACAAAAGAAGGTTACATGGGATGCGATTGCAGCTTGACCGATTCAGTTGACATAGTAGCAGATGCAAGACTGCTACCTTTTAAAGGCTCGGCTTTTGATTATGTATATTCTTGTCATGTATTAGAGCATTTTAGTTATCGTGAGGTTAGGGATGTTATGATAGAATGGGCTCGCGTTTTAAAGAAAGGTGGGATTATTGAAGTTGTATGTCCTTGGTTGGGAGTAACTCTCTCTTTTTTTTAAAACCAAATTGCAAAAATCTAATGGATATTTTTGGTGCCCAACACAGCGAAATGGATTATCACAAATGTGGTTTCACATTTAAGCAACTTGAAGAATTATTGAAGTCATGCGGAATCATTAATGTTAAGCTGGTATGGTGGGCGGGGGGAGGAAAATTGCCTTCTATCCGTGGAAGCCTGTGGGTCAAAGGTGTAAAAAGATATTGACAAGTTTGGCGTCGTCGACGATTTCAATCAAACGAAACAAATAAGAAGTTCTTGTCTCTCACGTTATGGTGATTGTGAGATTTCCTAATAATCAGCCTTGTGGGCAAAGATTACTTTATTTTTGTGCCAATTGATCAAAAAGAGACGCATATTTCTGCGCTAATTTCCTGAACGAGTATTTTTCTTCTATTGTTTTTCTCGCGTTGCAACCAATTTTTTTCCTTAGAGCTATGTCAGACAAACACAATTTAAGGTGACTTATCAAATCATCAACATTTTGGTTCTTAAATAAAAATCCGTCGTAGCAGGGACTTACTATATCTCTCGGGGCGGCTATGTCACTGACGATAACAGGTTTGCCGCAAGCCATCGCTTCTATCGTCACGGTACCGAAACCCTCTAGACTAGTTGGCAAAACGAAAGTGGAACATTTGGACATCGTATCGATATATTCATTTTTGGCTAGCCTTGGGATGAACTGAACCCTGTCCTCAATTCCTAAATGCAGACTTAGTCGCCGAAGGTACTCATGCTCTGACCCGTCGCCAACGAGCTTCAACACATATTCCTCCCTCAGCTTTGTTGGCAGCAACGCGTATGCTTTTATTAACAAATCCAAATGTTTATGTGGAAGTTGTCTTCCGCTATTGAGGATATAACTGTCATCAAAATTAGGCTGAAACTCTCTTTCGTTCACGCCGTTTGGTATCAAGACGACGTTATAGCCTTGTAATTGGAAGTAGCGCTGGGTTGCGCTGTTTAACGTGACGATGACGTTACATTTGGCAAACGATTGCCTTTCAAGTTTTAGACGAAAGAAACGACGCAAATAGCTTCCAGCTAACATGTCTGATTGAGGATTGTGGGTGACGTAGATCTTAGGTACGATCAGATCTGCAAAGAAGAAGAGGGATGTAATATCTGGCAAAACTATAACGTTGGGTTCACGTTTTTTCGCTGTGTCTCTTGCATTTTTCGAGTATATAAGCTCGTGCAAAAACATGTAATGAGGTAGATGGGGGAGAGGTGGACGTGCAACGTTGATTATGTTGATGCCATCTACACGTTCAATCTTCACGTTGCTTCGGAACCAGGGTCTGATAATGTCGATCTCATAACCTTGCTGAGCCAGTTCTCTAGCAAATCCATTGATCTGGGTTTCTATGCCGTACAAATTCTCATTTCTATAATCCGGAAATGGGCCAGGCCCAGGAGACTGAAATATTATTCTCAGCCCTATCACCCCGTACTCGATAATCTATATTCAATTCGCACTCCTATTCACTTTGATTGTTATCAAGCTGCAGTTCAAAATATGTGCTAAGCTAGTCATCAACCGTTTTATAATCCCCAGATGGCTGATAATCGTGCACGCGCTCCCCATTTCGTTATTTGGAAGATGTTGCATGATAACAAACGCTGTCTTTTTATATAGAGATAGATTCTTTCAGCTGCTCGAGCTAGGATCTCTCTCTTTAGAACAGAGTACGCAAAACGTGAACAGAAGCTCGTCACCAACAAAATGCCATAGAAAGCGTGGAAAAGTCTAAATAAAATAAGCAGCAGCCATTTGTTGAGGCAAATAGGGTTTCCAACAGCTCTCACTAAGGAACAAAGTCACCCTCAAACTGGTGCGGCATTTTTGCTTAGCCTGATCTATCCGACGTGGGAAAATGGTTCGCTGGAGATCGAGGTGCAGTAAATCGCATGGTTCCACGAGGCCGTGTTGCGGGTGTTCTTGTTGAAACTAACGCAAGAACGTGCAGGTGAAAATGGAGAAGCACGATTCCTTCGTGAAGTCTGAAGCAGAAAGCAGCATCTTGTCACGTCTTATTAATATACTTACCTTCAAAAAGAGCCTCTTACTTACTTCAGCGACTTTGTTTGCCATCGTAACGAACTTAACGGTTCTTTATAACGTGCCAGTTTTGCGCCAAGTGTGTGGATTCTTCTTCTTGGCCCTCCTTCCCGGCATAATGCTAGTCCAACTCTTCGAACTAGAGCAATTGAGCTTTTTAGTGAAGTTCGTTTTATCTTGGGGCTTAAGTATGGTCTTTGTGCTGTTTTACACGCTATTACTAAACAGCATTCTGCCGCAGTTTGGCTACAACGCACCGCTCTCCTCTCTTACTCTGTTAGTCTCCTTTGACTTCGCGCTTGCGCTGATTGGGCTATTGTTATTGTTCCGGATGAGCAACGCTGACGCTGTGCAGCTCCCTCACATTGAAGTCACGAAATCGAACGGGTATCTTTACGTCGTGCCACTTTTTTTCCCAATCCTTAGTATAATAGGTTCGTATCTGATGCGAGTAGATGACATAAATTGGGTTTCGCTCGCGGTCCTTTTTTTAATAGCGCTTTATGTTGCATACGTGTGTTTCTTCAAAAACGACTGTCCAAAGAGTCTCTATCCAGTTCTTATCTTTTCGATTAGCCTTTCTCTTTTGCTCTTAGCCATTCTCCGATCGCCCTACGTCGTCGGATGGGATATTCACAGTGAGTATTACTACTATGAATCAATCTTGAATGATCAGCATGCGATACTCAGTAGCTCCTCCCCTCAGGTTGCATACGGGCTCAACGCAGGCGTGGCGGGCATTTTGCTCCCTGTCGTATATCAGCTCATTTTGGGCATAGACCGCCAAGTGTTGTTCAGCGGCTTATACGCTTTGTTGTTTTCAGTAGTCCCACTTGTCGTGTATCTCATCTCAAAAAAATACGTTGAAGAGCGTTACGCGCTGGTTGCGTCACTCCTCTTTATGTCACAAGATAGTTTTATGTTGTCAAATGCTCTTTCGCGAGCCACCATCGCCATCGCATTCTTTGCATTTGCGTTTATGGTGCTATTTTTGATGGAAAGGAGAACAACCCAAGAATTTGTGCTTTTCGCTTTGTTTGGAGTCGCAGGAATAATATCTCACTACTCGACGGCTTATATATTCTTGCTGATGCTTGTAATAGCGGTCATTTTTCTTGTGTTGCTTCCTAAAAAGCACTTTATCGTGAGCAAGCTCAGCGGCTCATTGGTGGTCTTGTTTTTCGCTATCACGTTTTTGTGGTACTCCATACTAATCTCCTCGCAAGCTATAGGAGGGGGCATAAGTTACGTCCGAGATGCAATAACAGGCTTGATATTTGACTTCTGGTCGGCACAATCGCGGGGCGGTGCGCAGGCGCCACTCGGAGTAGGGATAGTCCAAAAAACATTCGTCTCGCGTCTCGAATTCGGGCTTGTTTGGATGATCGTGATATGCTTGCTGGTCGGGGTGCTGGCATTGGTCGTAAAACGGAAAGAGATGACCACCTATTTCACGCGTTTTGCACGATCACCATTCTTAAAAGAGCCATTTGAAACTGAGTATTATATTCTCGCGCTCGCCGCGACCAGCGTCTTGATCTTGAGCGTTGCACTTCCGTTCTTTGCTGAAGCTTACGACGTATATCGTACATTTTTCTTTATGTCGACGATTTTGTCGGTTTTTTTCGTCATCGGTGCAATCCTCTTGTCAGGTTTCGTGATTGCCTTGCTAGAAGCTGCCCGCGCGAAGCTGAGACAGCAAAAATCGCTCGCGCACAACGCGAGCGATTGGTATCGCTCTGCTTTCCGCGTTCGACCAAGCGCTGCGATTGCGCTGGCTTTGGCGCTCATCGTACCATACTTGTTTTGCACTAGCGGTGCGCTATATAGCATGACCGCAAACCATCGGAGCGTGGTGTTCGATGCCACCGGGGCTACCTACTTCGAGCTTTACATCTATGATCAAGATGCCGTCGCAGCAAAATGGATAGGAGCGTTTGCAGAAACGAATGCAATTGTGCAAGCAACAGACAGCATGGCGGGATCTAGGTTAATAAGCCAAGGCCACATATCGCCGCACAGAGTCGATTGGACGGCATTTCAGGAGAACAAAACTAATGGTTTGTACACGTATTTGGACTACTATAACGTTGTTGAGCAAAAATATATGGCAGAGGGTCCTGGGATCCCCGCAAATGCCGTAGGTGATATGGCCGAGCATTCGGCTATTCTGTCAGGGCAGAACAAAATACTCGACACCGGCGGATCGGAGGTTTTTCGTAACCAAAATCTGACGTAAGCCTATCGAGGCGTTTTTAGTGAATATGTTCTGCGAGGCCCTTCGTCATCGGTGAAAAAATCCGTTCGCAGCCAAGCTTCTGTATGCAGGCTTTTTCCTGTGGCCGTGAGCACTATTACCCAGAGTTGGGTTTAATACAGTTACTCTTGATGTTCCAAAAACAATGAGACATCATTCGCAATAACAGAAGCAGTATTTTTCAACTTCGCGACAACTATGGCCTTTCTGCTCGCAGCTTCATAGCACGAGAAGTGGTTGTTTTAATGTCGCTCTAGTGATTGAAGATGACCAACAAAACAATCGCCACGCAAGTGATTTCACGCGAATGTAAATGACTAGACTGAAGCTAGTTGCGCAATGCGCTTAGCTCTCAAGTCGTTAACATCTAAACGCAAATCGAATGTTGCTAAAAAATGACGAACGGTCGACTAAAAATATTCTAGCTGAAGCTAATACACTTAGCGAAGAGCCCGCACTGATTAGCACTCGATTTCCTCTCCATCTCTTCGTAGCGAGCATTGGAGGTCTAATTGCGAACTTCCAGACCCGATCTGACAGAATTAATCATAAATGAACACAAACATGATTTTAAGGTTGTTAACATGAGTCATTGGGTGGAAAAGCACTCCCTGTGCGCAGCTAAATAGTTTAACAGAGTATCGCGTTCCCCTGCACACCAAAACGACTCAGTCCCACGCTCACTAATCTTGCGTGCTGGCACACCTGCAACAGTTGTGTTCGGCTCAAAGACAGATTTCGTAACTACACTATTAGCTCCAATGACAGTTCCATCAGCGATCACAATACCCCCAAATATTCGCGCACCGGGGCCAATGAAAACGTTGTCTCCAATCGTTGGAGCTGCATCATCACGCCCGTTTTTTTGCGCGATGTGCACGAGGTTATGGAGGTTACAATTAGCCCCAACATGTGCGTTACTACTTACGATAATGGTGCCATAATGAATCATCTGCAATCCTGGGCCAAAGACGTTAATAGGTATCTCAAAACCAAGCCGAAGCCCAAATTGATGCAACCTAAAAGAAAGATATTTGTTATACATCTTAAAAATGAACGAAGTTTTACAATTATGAAAATATTCAGCCTTTCGAAGCAGGCGTTGATATCGCCAAATATGGCTCGTCAATCCGAGAGCATCCTTTATTCTTCGCGCAATAGAGCGCTTCCCTATGCTGTGTGCGATCCTATCTGCTTCGAAATAAAACCTAAGCGCTTCTTTTGAATTGATCGGTAACCAGTGGGTGGAAATAGCTGCGCCCATTTGTCAGTAAATGTTACAGAAGCTGTATATAGTGTGTTCTTTTTTGTGCTCCAGTTGGAGCACATAAATCATCACTAACCTACAATGCTATGAAACAAGAAGATCGTGACACTGTTTAACAAAACAGACTATTAGCAGCCCGCAAAATCGAGCAAAAAGAGGCCTTTATTCGAAAATAACGGAGTGAAAGCCAAGCAGAACAAGCTTGGTTTACAGAAGCCGCATCTTGAGTTTTTGTATTGTCGTGAGGCGTGGAGTTCCGATGACTATTTGAGAATTTCTCGACACAACTGCTCAATGAACTCATAAGGCCAATTTTTTTTCAGTGAGTATGTGAGACATTTTAGATTCATGCGGAGTGTCAAGACTAAAGCGATCCTTTTCTCCCCCACAATTTTGCAGTATATTGCCCAACATTCGGCGTATACAAGCGCCAAAACAAATTGCCAAGATTTTAAGTATTTACTTTCCAAATAGGCCTTCGAAAACGGCGCAATCCATCTGGTGTCGGTTCTTGAGCAAGGCATCCTTTCTAGGCAGGGATCGGTGAGGTAACCCATATGCGCAGGAAGGATCTTGCAGTTCAATTGCGCGGGAAAGATTTTGAATCTCTTACCTGTCGGAAGTTTGGCCGGATGTAGCGCTGTGGCTTCTGCTACAAAGCAAATAGTCAATCCTGCTTTAACCGCCCGATACCCATAATCGGTATCTTCGTACCCAACGAAGAAAAGGGAAGGGTCATAATAACCTATCGTATCGACGGCTTTTCTCGAGATCAAAACTGCATGAGTTCCGAATGTATCGATTCGGCAATTTTCAGCACGTCGTGGCGCTATATATTGCCCTCCAAGGAAGTTCTTAGTATATACCATTGGCTCGATGATGCGGTGATTGACGATATCGATAATGTTAGGACAGAGTATGTCGGCTTCTTCTTGATGCTTGAGCAAATTATTCAAACAGCTGAGAGAAACAGCGCCATCTTGATCCAGTAACCACAGCCAGTCAAAACCATCCTCGTGGGCGATCTTCATTCCCCAATGAAAGCCGCCCGCCGACCCAATATTCTCTTCAGGTTTATAGTAGTGCGCAAAAGCATATCTTTTAGAAAAAAGGTTGAAGATTCTTCTATTGTGGGTTGAGGAGGACTCATCTGAGTTGTCGACGACGACTAGCCCACTAAGAGAGTCCCCTTGGTTTACTAGTGATGACAACAAGCGCTTTAATTTGTCTGGCTTGTTGTATGCGACTGTGATTGCACAAACCTGGCTTTTCATTTTTTTACGTTTGGTCAACTATATTTGTTTTCTCTCTTCTCAAAGGCTAACCGATTCAGAAGTGCACTTACGGCGATTCGTCTAGCTTAGCCCAAACGGCAACTTGAATCTGCTGTGACTAATATTAAGTCATTTCATTATATAGTGCGCTAGATTGGATAGAGGCATCTTGATCTAAACCAGCAGCGTAACGTGCGGAGTAACCCTCTGCAAGAAAAAGTTGGAATCAACAAATGTCGGCTGACTCATTCAGGAATTGTGTATTTTGAGCCCAATTAAAGGCCACATTGCAGGTCAAAAAAAAACACATTTATGTCGCTTAGAGAAGTGTTGGAACAAATCGACGCCGAAGGATATCAAGCTCAACATCGATCTGCGAGCGTCCAATTCGCATACTTAGGGCGGATCAGATTTTGTTCTTGCTCATTATAGATCTCGTAGTTCTTGATTTGACCCAGCCTGATAGTTTTGCTAAGGCGATTCGTTTTACCGAGACTTGAAATCAATGATAACAGATCTCGTGATAGCCCAAGATTCCGATACAAAGTCATTACATTTTTTGAGGACATTAACTTGACAGGCAGATCTCGCCTCATTTTCAATATCGTATTCGTTAGATGCAAAATCATAACTGCAAAAAGCTGAACATCTCACGTCTTAGCTTCAACAGCTAAATGATTTATTAGGCAAGTGCTTAACTTGTGACGTAAACTGAATATTTTTCAATCGCGAAAATATATAAAAAGAGATCTCTATGCGTAGATGTATTGAAATTTTCAAAAAAAATATGCTTAAAGAAAAAATTGCGCGCCGTCGCCGTGTAAACATACAGGTCGGTGAGTTCACATACGGAGAACCTCAAATTTACATGTTCACAAACAAGTATCAACTAGTGATTGGAAAGTTTTGCTCGATAGCTGAAAACGTAAAAATCGTTGTGGACGGGAATCACAGGCCAGATTGGATATCGACTTATCCATTTGCAGAACAAATTGATGGTCTGATGACAAATCCAGGACTCCCCCACGGAAAAGGCGATATGAGTATCGGCAATGACGTCTGGATTGGCCGTGATGTGCTTATTCTGCCGGGAGTACAGATCGGTGATGGAGCTGTGATCGCAGCCGGATCTGTGGTCACGCGAAATGTGGACGATTATGAGATCGTGGGGGGTAACCCTGCTCGGCACATCAAAAAAAGATTTACCGATCTCCAAATCACTGAGCTGAAGAAGATACGGTGGTGGGATTGGCAAATCAGTAAGATTAAAAAAAATTATCAATTGCTGCAATCTCCCTGCATCGAAGAGTTTATTGAGAAATTTGGGAGATGATTGTTTTATCCCGGAGGGTTAAACGTTTTGCCGGTTCAACTTTGTGTTGTATAAAGCTAGTATTCTTATTCGTGAGGATACACAGGATGTTAACTTAGACATTCAACTTTTTTGCTTTCTTCGTCAATTCGTGAGACGTAGTCCAAAAAGCAGTAAACATACTGTTAAAGAGCTTACAGCACTACTAACTAAAAATGCCTGCCTCTTAATATTACTGGTCATTTTCGCGCAACAATGGCTCAGATGCGTAAAAAGAGGTCATTTATGGCAGGAAACTTGCTGCTAATCGCGGAACTAAATTATTATAGCGCATGTGCTTTATCACCCGTCAAGACTAATCGTAGAGACAGCGTAATTGTAAAATACATAGATGATACAAAGGTGATTTATAGCTCTAGTAGCGTTTTATTTTACCATCACGAATCTTTAACAGCCAACATATAAATGCTTACTCGCTGTTCTTTCTGCAAACACGACCAAGATTAAATTGTAGCGGAATTGGTGGAAGACGCTCACAAAGGAAGATATTTGGCTGAAATTAACGTTCCTCAAATGAAGTTCAAACGTTGTTACGTCCGTCTCTTAGTCAATCCTTGCCAGAAGTGGTTGTATAGCTAATACGTGAATTAATAAGACACTTCGAAAGGAGCGTATCAGAGACTTTACAATTAAAGAAACTAATGTCGAATTTGGAAGTTACCGACTTAGCTAAGAAAGCTTAACAGACAAATTTCCTTTTGTAAGATCAACCACACATGCAAAAATTGACAAGATATGAATGCATTCTCGACATGCACAACGTGCTACCCAGAATGAAAAGGAACCCTTCTCATGCTTGACGCGCTCGAGCACGTAGAGTGCCCTCGCTTAGCGTCAGCAAGTGCATACGATATTTAAGTTAGAGGATTTGGTCGTACCTACTCTATTTGAATTTTCCGACAAACGAACATCCTTCTGACTACTGGCGCTCCTCCCCAGAAAGGTTACGAAGCTTTCTAAATAACTTTGCCGACCAATTTGTGGATTTTGTTGGCGCTCAAAGCTTCTCGCACATAGTAATTAGAGAAGCCTTTAAAGGTTTAGCTCTACTGACGTCTTATGCAAGTTTTGGACGTGTTATGCGAATTTGAGGAAAAATATGTGCTCCGGAAGAAAAGTGGAAAACGATTGTAGCGATTTTCACCATTTTTTAGTCGAACAAGAAATGATCAAATTGGGAAGTTTGCCATTCAAACTAAGGACTAAGATCAAGAAACTGCTCCTTGTTGCAGCCGGATCTCAATTCTGCGTAAAACCTGCTTAAAAGCTTATAAACAATATCTGATTTACAATCTTGAGTAAGATAAAAATGACAGCGCAATACGATAAATACTACGAGCACTACTTTCGACGTGTAAATATTCCAACAAAAGAAGCATTTGAAGAAGCGGCAAGTTCTTATTCTGCTTGTTTTCAAAAGTCTTTGCCTTCAGACAAGAACATAAAAATCCTCGACGTCGGTTGCGGGATGGGGCACTTCCTATACTTCTTAAAAAAGGCCGGGTATACAAATTATTGGGGCATCGACATCTCTACAGCCCAAGTCAGTTTTGTGAGAGAGAATATTACTGAAAGAGTTGAAGTTGCGGACGTTTTTGATTATCTAAAAGCTATTTGCGGTTTTGACGTCATCGTGGCAAATGACGTTCTTGAACATATACCAAAAGATAAGATTTTAGACCTTCTCAATTTGATCTATCAAGCACTTGAGCCAAATGGACTGTTTTTTGCAAAAACACCTAACATGTCAAACCCGTTTAGTCTAAGATTTAGGTATGTAGACTACACCCACGACGTAGGATTCACAGAAGAAAGTCTTAGATATGTTCTAAGTATCACAGGCTTTGAGGATATCGAGATAACGGGGGCGCCGTCTCAGCTTCGATCATTTAAATCTTGGATTGCAGCGGCTAGGAGTCGTGCGATCCGTGCTATTATCGCTCAAGCGCTCAAAGCGCAAGGATACGGCTCTCCAAGCATTCTTGATTCCAACCTTATAGTTATGTGCAAGAAAAAATAACGCTGCAACAAGATTAACGGTTTTATGTTAAAAAAATGATGTAGTTACCATAAGCATTCAAAGTTTAGTGCTTAATACCGCGTTGAAAGGATGCAAAAACAATAGGAAAAGGCCTCAGGAACTCGGATGTCTAATCGCCGACTCTTGAACTGTGGCTCTCTGGCAGATTCTCTAACGCAACACACTGAATGTACTTTTTTTTGCATCAAAAGTGATTATTTGGAGCTTTTTTTAGAGAACGTTCGCACTCTCTTCTTTGACAAACGACCGCATTGTAGGTTAGCGGAGATATTATGCTGTCTACTTCTCACGAACGTGCGAAATTAGGCTCCGCTGCCTTTGAGCACGGTGCAAAAGAATTTTATCTCCGATACTGTAAGACCTCTCAAAACGAGCAAGATACTGAGGTATATAACCGCAGAGATGCCGATCGATAACAGAATGTTTAATAGCCCAACGGGACTCCACGCAAAGAGCAAAGCTGACATTGCGAGCGAAGCGCAGATACTTTTTAAAATGAACGTTCCACTAACGTCAAAAGCGAAGTTCTTAAGGGAATATGCTGTTGTGAAGACAAAGGCGCACGCAAATGCCAGCAAAGTAGTCAGTGCAGCGCCTATGATACCTAAATAGGGGATAAGTATTAAGTTTAGCCCGAAATTCACCGCAGCGCTTATCACCCATATAGAACCTGCGAGCGCAGTCTTCAGCTTCAGCGCGATGACCTGAAGAAACACTTCATATGCTCCAGTTAGCAGCATTGCCGCCGCAACAAAAGGGGTGACCAAATATCCGTTAATTGCTATCTCCTGAGTAGACAGAACCAATAGCAGCTGTTTCGACAAAATTGACACTGCAAAAAAGCTGGGGATGGCTATGGCGAGATAGTACTTCAGCGAGTACTTCATGATTACTCTTACGTCGTCGAAGCGTTTTGCGTCATAATGTTTTGATAGAACGGGCATAAGCATCGTACCAAAGGGGGCCGATAATAGGCCGATTGCGGATCCTAACGCGTATGCCGGCGAATAATACCCCACTGCCACGGTCCCTAGAATTAAACCTATCAGATAACGATCGCTTGAATTGACTATCCAGCTCGAAAAACTAGATAGCACTAAGGGCAAGCCAAAGCGGAGATACATTCGCATATTCTTGAATTTGGGTAAAGCAAAGCCAATATCGCGCAGAATAAGCAAAACGCTAACGAAGAAAACGGTCAGCTGCTGTATCAGAAGTCCTATCACGGCACCCTCTAGGCCGTAGCCTACGTAGACAAAATACGCTATCAACGATACGTTCAGGTACGCTTGAAGGAGAGAGAGAATAGAGTATTTTCTCATCTGCTGTAGCGCTTGGAAGTAGCCAGGGAGGAATGCGCTTAGACATGCCAACAAGATAATTAGTGGAAATATCAAGGCCAAACTGAGATCGCGGTTGAAAAAAATAACCGCTATCTGCTTAGAAAACAGGAGGAATAGCCCTGCAGCACCCAAACCAGCGAAAAAAGTGAAGAAGCCAATTGAATAAAATAATTCCTGCCTCTCTCGCTGATCTTTCGCAGCGGGCAAGAATCGAACCAGTGAAAACTGCAGTCCGAATCCCACGAGATTCGGTACTAGGCTTGTAGTCACTAAAATCAGGGACCAACTTCCGTATTCTGCTGTCGAAATATTCTTAGTCAGAATTGGGAGTAGAATAAGCCCGCTGACACTCACGAGAAGGTTAGTTATTGCTACTAATCCCACCCGCTGAGCGAAAAGCACGTGTTTTTCCATCTGTTGTATCATCTCAAAGGCATGTAATATGCTGGCGATTTTTTAATCTGTGATCTATTCGTCAAGATAGACGGACCGTCACGCACACATCTGCACAGTTTGTCATAGATTCTGACCCCTAAACTGACTAGAATCGTGTTGGCCGAGTCTTTCAACCCTCTTTGTGTAAGTATCGTCACGCATAAATGGCGCAGAGTGTCTCTTTTGCTTCTCGACCCTTAAAGTCGCCCTTCCCGATCCCGGTCAAGGGGCACGTTCGAGTTTTTTTTCCATCTGCTTCGAATTCAAGGTGAAAGAGCAGAGAGGATTTCATTCTGCTTTCAAAGTCTGTCCCTTGCGTAGCCGATAACGTAGTGACGTTTCGGTTTGTATGTTCTACATGCCTATTTGAGATTTACGTTACAGCTATCGTTGCAATGCATTCTGCGATCGTGAGCAAGCGCGTGAAGCAAAAAAGAATTCACTGTGCTGTGTAGTGGTTCCATTCACTAAAAGCAACTCTTACAGAACGTCTTGAGACCGCACGGCACATCTTCACAAGCAGTCACATTCGCTAGCTTTCCACCCAGTAAAGACGAGCGACTCGAAATCTCACGTAACTTGTGCCTGAGCCCTTAAGCCGAAAGGTTTTTGCTGCAAAACAACTCCAGACGAGCAAGCGAAGGATCTTTTTTTATATGCAGAAGTGCCTTTTTAAAGTGGCGCGTCAAAGTTGTACTACGAGCGCACGTGAGTTCGAAAACACAAACCAGCCTAAGGACGATCACTTTTTAGATGATAGCACAGTCCCAAAGAGGAGCTTATGTATCTGACTCAAGCCAAAAAGTTTGTCTACACCTTGCTTGCGATAATATTCATAACAATATTCATCCTGGTTTTAACAAACATCTATAGGCTTGACGTCTTTCTCGTTTCGTTATCGATCGAGTTCCTCGTTGTGACTGAAATGACAAAGCCTTTCACTTTTAACGCGATTTGGAGGAAAAATATAGCCTTTTTTGTTATAATTGTTTGTATAATACTGGCCATCTTAGTAATTCAACGCTCGGGGCAGTATGTCACGTAGAGGCCAGTGTAACTAGTCGCCAAAGGTGAAGAAAATTGAAGCTGAGGAGTCATATTACGAGCATAGCGCTTATCGCCGTATTACTTGTCTGTGCCGCTAGTGTTGCGCCTAATGCGAAAGCAGATATGCCCTCGCACTTGCAGCCCGCTGCTTCAAGCGATATCGGATTTGACTATTCTACGCAAGGTTCCTTGTTTAACTCCTTAGGTGCTTTGTCCCAAGCTGTTATGGTAAATGTGAGCCAATCGCAATGGAATAACGCTACGGCCAACGCGGCAAACTACACGAAGGTCGCGAACTACTTCAGCACGTTGGGTATCACTCGTGAGAATGATGTACTAATCGTCGAAGCTATTCAGTCCTCGAAAGACGATCTCACGCTCCTCGTTGCAACCGCTCAACACTATGACGAATTATCCGCGCGAGAAGGGACTTTGATTAGCAGCGATCCGAAGGGAAACGAATCACAAAACAATGCGCTCGAAATGCGTGCCCTTGCCGCCGACATGAAGGGTCTAAGTGACGATCTCAACAACCAATATGCAAAGATCATCATCGTTACTGAACAAAACGGATTAGATACCTCTCGCTACACAAATACAGCGAAGGACGCGAAGACATATGCAGCCCAAATGGAAAGTGGATCGAACAACGTAACGAACGGCGTTTTCCAAGATACAAACACAACACTGGATATTTCTCCAACCCAAATTAATTACGGAGAGGCGCTACATTTTAGCGGGGCGGTGCAAGCAAATCAAGCCGCGGTATCAAACGCAACTGTTGATATAACAATTGATGGCGCAACAGTAGCGAGCGCCGTTACTAATACTTCCGGTCAATACAAAGGAGTTTGCACGGTGCAACCTCAAGCCCCCACCGTGCATACCGTCGTAGCTCACTTTGATCCGGCTAGTGTCCCATTAAACCCTTCGAACAGCAGCTCAAAGACAGTGACCGTCGGGACTTCCGGAGCGAAGAATGAGTTAAACTCTACTGGATCGTTGCTGCAGGATAACTTAAACTTTGCCGGCACGATTGTGACTGATTCGGGCTCCCCGGTAAAATTCGCCGGCGTGACCCTGTACGTGAACAACAATCCGTACGCAACGCTATATACCGATGAAAATGGCTCGTATAGCACGCAGTTCCATCAGAGTTTTCTTGAACATTTTGCAGCATTTGTTCTGCCACAGAGGTATCAGGTGTACACGCGTTTCGACGGCGTCCCATCGGTGAACGGGGCGCAGAGCGACGTGCTCGTCCCAGCTTCCGGGGGAATCGGCCTGTATGCTATTGTTGCACTCCTCGTAGGCGGCATACTCACCACGCTTTTCCTCTACAATAGGCTCGTGCATCGGCGACCGCCGTCTCTGGAAGCCCCCGTACGGGAAGTGGAACCTCCTTTAAAAGAGGAGACATCTTCTGCGAGAGAAGAATCCGATGAATCCCGCGCCGAACTGGCCGAGGAGCTTATAACTGTCGAAGAAATCAGTGCGAGCATCGAGCGAGCTGAGGCTCTTTCGGCGGACGGACAAGGCGAGCTTGCGATCCGCGAAGTTTATGGAGCATTGGTGCGCGCACTTTCTTCCGCCCAGCACGTTGGGATTGAATATAGCATGACGGCGCGAGAAATCTACTTTAGAATCGTAGACAGCGCCCCCGAGTTGCGTGCTCCTTTGGGCGTAATAACGTCGTTGTATGAAATGGCAAGTTATACTGATAGACCGATATTAGCTAAGCACGTATCGCAAACGCTCGAGGCGGCCGTTTCGATCAGCGAGATGATAGCAGCCGGCGGTGACATAGATTGAAGCGTAGCTATATCATGGTGCCACTGATTATTATCCTCCTGATAGCACTGATCACTGCGAGCTTTAATTTTCCAAAAGAAGATTTCAGCTCGTTTAACACACAATGGAATGGCTGTTCCGCCTTGCGTGTGCTCGTAAAAAATGAGCACCCAGTGAGTGACATCTTCGACGTCAACGACCTCAAAGGAAAAGAACACGGCGCTATTCTTCTGCTCAACCCAAACAAGGCCGTAGGATTCTCGCAAGAAGAAATTGACACTTTCAAGAGCTTTGTTGAAGGAGGTGGATCGCTGCTTATCGCGAACGACTTCGGCAACGCTAACAATTTGCTCGATGGATTAGGCATCGGCGGAGCAGTGCGCTTCGACGGTTCGCTGCTCATGGACAATTACAGCAACTGGGCAGGCGCCGAGTATCCATCAATCTATACGTTCTCTAATTCGAGTGTGACGACTGGTACCGGGACATTGGATTTTAACTACGCGACGGTTCTTGATGTCGCTAGTCAAAGGAGCAATACGGGCAACATGGCTAGCGCGGCGCCTATCAGCAACCTGACGGTGCTTGCCAGAAGCTCGCCCGCGAGTTATCTCGTGTCCGACCTTTCGAGCGGCACGACGACAAGTAACGCTACGCACGGCGAGATGCCGGTACTTGCGTCGCTCTCGTATGGCGAGGGCAAAATTATCCTCTGTTCCGATCCAAGCGTTTTCATCAACTATATGATCGGGAGGGCAGATAATAAGCAACTCTTCGAGAACATCATCGCTAATCTCACTAACAACGATCCTCAGGCGACTGTTTTCTTTGATGAGGCACATCGCGTTGAAAAACCACTTCTGACCATAGCGTACGAGCGTCTCAATAGTGACGAAACACTGAAATATGTAACCACCGTTTTAATAATTGGAACCTTTGGAGCGTTGTTGACGGCAACGAGAATGCGCCGCTCCGAGGGGAGGGGAGCCGACCAGAAGCAGGTGCAAATCACCACAGACGCTATGTTGCAAGACATTTTGACGGAGCATCCAGCGTGGAGCGGTAGACAGCTTAAGAGGCTCCTTCAGAGCACTCGCGTTAGGAAGAGGAGGGACTAGCACGACATGGACGAACTCAATGACTTCACAACCTTGTGGTCACCGGACGACGCACTCAACAACGAAATCGAGTACGTCTCCCGCACGTCTCAACTGATAAAGAATCAGATCCACCGAGTAATCGTCGGCAAGGATGATCTCATCGAGCAACTTTTTATGACCCTTCTCGCAGAAGGTCACGTTTTGCTCGAAGGCAACCCGGGGATTGCCAAGACACACATCGCTAAACTCTTCGCGCTGACGCTCGGGTGCAAGTTCAACAGGCAACAATTTACGCCCGATCTGCTCCCTGCCGACGTCATCGGCAGCTACGTGTTTGACCAGAAGTCCGGCGAGTTTTATGTGCGGAAAGGTGGCATCTTTGCTAACATCGTCATGGTCGATGAAGTGAATCGCGCGACGCCGCGAACGCAGTCCGCATTGCTCGAAAGCATGGAGGAACGAGCTGTTACTATTGAAGGCACCACGTTTCCGCTTGAGTTGCCATTCATGCTCATCGCAACTGAAAGCCCTTTTGGCTTTGAAGGTACCTACCCTTTGCCTGAAGTACAGCTCGACCGTTTTACTATCAAGGCAAAAGTTGGTTACCCCGATTCCGACGAAGAACTCGAAATCATAGAGCTCAGGGGCGGGGCCGAGGAGGATATTGATAGCGTTACCGACCGTGAGGCACTTATGCGCATGATTGTCGCCGTGAGAGAGATCTACGTCGACGCAAAGGTCAAGCGCTACATCAGAGACCTCGTTGTGAGCACAAGGATGCGCCCGGACCTACGCTTGTCAGCGAGCCCGCGTGCATCAATCGCATTTTTAAGGTTGTCAAAGGCTCTTGCAGCGATTCGGCGACGGGATTATGTGCTTCCCGACGACGTTAAAGCCGTTGCCCCACTTGTGCTCGGGCATCGTCTCGTTTTAGCGCACGATGCTGAACTCGAAGGCGTCACGACAGAAACGATCATTCAAAAAATCATGAGTAGTGTAGATACTGGCGTAGTCAACGTTGCGGTGCCTTATTGATGAAGGTTAGGCAACTAGCGTGGATCCTTCTGGGCTTGGCGGCAGCGCTCGTAGGACTCGGCATTCTCGTCAACTCGTGGTTCTATACCTTAGGCAGCAGTGTCGTTTTGCTTTATGTTGTTTGGCGGTACGCGTCGTTCGCGTCAATCCGTTCAGCGCTTCGAATCACAGTCACTCGTATTGCCGACAGAGAGGCCGCACGCCTCGGTTCCTTCGTTACGTTTGAAGTAACGGTGACATCGAACAAGCCCGTCCAAGGAACGTACGCAGAAGTGCTGCCTAAATACGCCATCGTTGTCGAAGGACAAAGCTCTGCAAGGTTGTCATTAGGTCCCGGCCTAGAACAAACGCTGCGCTATACCGTGCAACTCGCGAGCAGGGCGGATTTGATCATTGAGCGCGTGCAGTTCACGCTAGAAAGCGACCTGTTTACGGAAACGATGAGCTTTAAATCAACTGAGACAGTGCTCAAACAGCCGTTCGGGGCTCTCGGTGTGGAGCAAGGAACGCGTGTGGGCAGTGTCGGGGGTGCGATGAGTACATCCTCAATTACAGATCTTCTCTATCGTAGCCGGCCCGTGGAAATGAGCATGGATACCGCATATTTGCGCGAATATGGTTACAGAGACCATGCCAAGCTCATTGTCTGGAAAACATCAGCCCGCGTCGGCCGACTAATGATGAGGGTGTTGCTTCCTGAATTGGAGGACAGTAGATTCGGTGAGGGTACGCCGATAAACCTGATCGTTGATCAGACGAGCGATATGGCTCGCGGTCCTCTCAGTCAGACCAATTTGGAGCTTGTGGCAAATTTTGCGGGACGTTTTGTACGACTCGGAGCCAAAAAGGGCAGCCCTATAAGCTTGGTAACCTACGACGAGGAGAATATCACTGAGTCAGGGGTGGGTGACTCACACGCGCATGAGACCGGCATAGCCGACAAGCTCGACTCTGCCGAGTTCAACAGTCATAGGGTCCGCGCTACCGACGCAGCAACGCCGTCAAATTGGAAGCCGGGAATTACGAGCGCAGAAGTGAATAAATTTAGACTGTCATCTGCAGCTAACGCGGACGACGCAACAGATGATGATGTCCGACGTTTTCGAGAGATCGTCTCGTATCTATACGCGCACGAGGAGGGTTACAGAGAGTCGCTTGAGGAGTCGACGGCTTTCCGAGCGGTCGCCCGAACAATTAACCGCGGCGAACGCCGGTCAATCGTCGTAATACTATCTGACCTTGAGAGTAATTTGGATCCGCTGATGGAGGGGATTCGCTTAGCCGCAGCGCGCGGCAATGCGGTGCACGTAATTGCTTTCTTTCCAATCGAGTATGAGACGTTTGAAGAAGCAATCATAAATGTCAACGAGCTGTACGCCAACTATCAAAAACACAGATTGAGAGTAAACAGCGTGCGACAGATCAAAGACGTTGCCGTCTATGAGGTGATGGTGAGTGATTTGCTTGAAACAGCAACCGTCGAAGATGCCTCGTTCGCACAGCGTTTGATCGCGCAATAGAGGGGGCGAGAAAAGAGGTGGAACTGAACAAAGCGCTTGCAATCGTCGCGGTTGCTGCCTTGGCAGCGCTCAACGTCGGTTCGCTTAGCATCGGTGGTTTTGTCGACGCGATAGTGCTCAGCCTAGCAGTGCTTGCACTGTTGCAGCGGACGGGACTTGGCGAAAATGGCATCTATGTTTTTCTCGTTGCGGAGTTAAGTCCCCTCGGATTGCAAGCTCAATGGGGGCTTGCTCTTCTATATCAAGCATTTTCTCTGCTCCTGCTTGCTGCAGTTCTCCGCTCATTTCACGCTCCGAAGCCATTTGCTGAGTACCGCTCGGCCTTATCGAAGATGGCGGTAGCAGTCGTCGTGTTCTTAGCTCTGACCGGCATCTTCTATTATGCTAAGCCTCTCGATGCGAGCGATCCTCAACTGTTTGGATTTGCTACGGGAAGCGGGCTTGTGATCTTCGCTGCTATCCTCATGGTCTGGCACTACGAAATACGATTACCTAAGCGTGGCATTTTGACGAGCAAACTATGACGGCAGCATCTCTGACAACTGGGCAAGTGAACAATAATAGCGAAATCGGGGCAGATATTAACGCTGCTTCTTTGGTTCGACGTTTGTACGAAGTCGAAGCAGAGAACGCGCGCTTCAAAAAAAGTGAAGCAATCACGCGCAAGAACCAATTTAGGCTTACTGGCGCGTTTTTGCTCTTTTTCGGCACGGCTGTGGCACTCATCGCATATCCATCGTACAACTATGCAGCGGTCAGCAACGTGCTGATGATGGTGGGCGTCGGCGCTATTTTTCTTGGCTTAGTCACCTTTTTCCTCACTACTGAGACGTTTGTCACCCAGAAAGTCGCCGAACGCTTCAGTTTGAGCGCACTCATCGTTTTGGATGATCTGATTCGTGATCTAAGGCTGAAAAACAAGGGCATCTACGTCCCAGCGTCTAAAACGCTTGCGGGGACGAAGGTCTTCGTGCCGCTGCGACGCAATCCTAAGCTTCCGACCGCAGCACAGCTTAAGGGCGACCGGGCATTTCTTATAGGACTGTCTGACGTTACACAAGAGGGCGTTTTGATGCAGCCGCTTGGCTACCACCTCTTTCGGTACACTGAGGACGATTTGAAGGTGGCGTGGAAAAAGCGAGATGCCGATGAGAGCGCGAACAACAGTGAAGAATCCAACGCCCACAAGGGTGAAGACGAACTAAGCGAGAGACTTAAGGACGTTTTGATTAAAGGGCTCGAGATTGCGGACTCTGTTGTAGCATCGAATGTGGATGGAAGGCTGCGTGTGAGCCTGCAAAACACGCCTTATTTCTCTGCGTGCCATTCGATCATGGAGCAAGCCCCGCTAGTGTGTAAGCAGCTAGGCTGTCCTCTCTGCAGCCTAATCGCGTGCATTTATACAGAGTACGTGGATGCAGAAGTGACGATTGAGAGCGTTCAGCGTTCCAACCGAAATATCAACGTCTCGTGCAAAGTGCTTAATGGAAAAGAGTGACGTGCCCTTAGCAACTAAGGCGCTCGTATTGCGCTATGAGCGTTCGATGTGCTTGACAACGAGACAGTAATAGCTTGCGATCAAGACCGCGAGCAGGGATCTGCGAGGCTTGCGTCCACATTTAAAAAATTGCCACATCATCGATCATATCGTCGATCACTAGTAGAACAAAGGCGTGAGGGTAATTGGAATGTGAAGCTATTCTTTAAGAAAGACAACAAAGGCCGCAGATCTTGAAGGAGTGACAAGATGATGCGTGGTGCAACAGACCACTAAGGATAATGATCTTGTTAATGTGTCCAATACATTCGAAATGTGCTGAATGAACCAGCGATTACGAACTGCATCTAACTCGCACGACAAATCAACTCTCTGAATGTATGTTGGCGGAGGTGAGCAGCATTTAACAGTATTGCCTGAAAACTGCGTAATTCGGGGTTCATTGAAGCACGTCGAATCATTTTAGTCTAGAGACCCCCAACACAGCCATTTCTTTCATTTTTTGTGATCAGCTACTTAAGGAAGCTAAAACGAAATGGAAGTGTTCAGGTAATTTCTTGTTCAGCAATCCATTTAGACGAGGGGCACCTAGAGCGAGGCGTTTGAATGAGGTTCCAGATGAAGAGATCCACGGGATCGAACCACTAGTAGACGCCGCATTTGAAGTTGACGATTACTGCTGCATCACCTAGATCGGCGCAGTGACACTCGGCAGCTAAATCGCCGCCTCCCCGGGCCCTGAGAAAACATAACTGCCCGCGTTCAAAGCGAAAGATTAGGGGGAGGGCTGCGTATCAGTAGGCGACCGTGCGAAACGCTTAATACGCGACATGGTGCCCCATAGATCGAGACTCTACCAAGCGTGTTTGGTAGTCTCTGTCGCGCAAAATGCTGCCAATGCGGCCTGTCAGTTGCTCATCGCGTAAGCCATCAGCCATTATCACTCAAGCAACCAGAATCCTTACGAGAGATAGCAACTTGGCCTTCTTTCGTATATTATGATGGAGTTACGTAGGGGAGCTAATACGAGATGAAAGTGCTGCAGGTAATTTCTTATTCGCCACTCTATTTAAGCGAGGGGCCACCTAATGTAGCATTTGGCTTTTCTAAAGAACTAGCAGCGAGAGGACACGAGGTGACAGTGTTTTCCACAGACACGTCTCGGATGAAATCGCGTCTCAAAATCCAAAATAATCCCGTGCTTGTAGAAGACGTTACGATATTTCATTTCCGCAACTTATCTAATCAAATGGCTAATCGGAATTTGCCTCTCGCTTTAGACATGGCGATTGCCCTAAAAAGGCGCATCGAAGATTTTGATTTGGTTCATTTACATGAATATAGGACACTCAATGCAGCTTTCGTTCATTATTGTTCAATAAAAAAGAAAATTCCTTTCGTTTTACAGCCGCACGGCTCACTTTCACGGATTTGCACCGACGCCTACGAACGATTGCGCTTAAGGTCCGCTTTCGATTTGCTATTCGGAGCGAGTATCTTAAGAGACGCAAATTTGGTTATAGCTGTGCAAGAAAAGGAAGCGACCCAATTTAGACAGATCGGAGTCGATGAACATAGAATTCGGATAGTACCTAACGCAATTAATACAGCGGACTATGAAAATCTTCCTGAAGAAGGGATCTTCCGGCGGAAGTACGGGCTGGCAGAAGAAGACTTAATAGTTCTCTTTTTAGGTAGAATAAACAAGCTTAAGGGCCCTGATTTGGGCAAAAAGAACGCTGCAATTAGCGCGTTTCAACAGATTGTGGTGCTCAATCAGAGCGAAGATGAGACGCCCGAATCTAAGAGCCGAATTGATTGATGTGAATAAGGATCCGTTGCACGGACGGTCGCCCTACGGGTCGAGGAGGCCGATCGCGCGTCTTTGGATTTGTCAATTAGACGAAAGCGCAAGTTCCGCCCTTATGGCGTTGCGCGCATATTACAAGGCGTGCGAGTGAGAGCACCGTTGTAGGAGGCATTACAAAAAAGAGTTAGATAAAAAAGGTTAGACTTGTGTCTAGCCCAGCAACTGAGCAAGCGCTTATCGGTTTGCGGCCCCCACACCGCGATAAACAAAACCGAGCTCTGCCGCCATCTCAGGGTCGAAGACCCGCCTACCGTCAACGATGATCGGCGTGCGCATCACGTCCTTTACATTAATCAAATCGAGGTCTAAGAAATCAGCGTGAGCGGTTATCAAAACAAGCGCATCGGCCGCCTCGAGCGCGTCGTAGACCTTCGTCTCAGGCGTCGCGTACCGGCTCACGATCTCCTCTTCGACATACGGATCAATGAGGTGTACCCTGGCGCCGCGCTTTATGAGCTCTTCGATGAGCACCGCCGTCGCGCTCTCGCGGTAATCGCCGACGTTCTCCTTGTACGACAAGCCGAGCACCGCGATCTTTGACCCCCTCACCGCCCGTTCCCTCTCGTTGAGGGCGTCGATCACCAGCTGCACGACGTGCAGGGGCACGCTATCGTTGATCGCCCGCCCGACGGTGATCACGCGAGAGTGGCAGCCGAGGGGATCTGCCTTGTGCACGAGATAATACGGGTCGACGGGCAGGCAGTGGCCGCCGACGCCGGCTCCCGAATAGTAGACGCCGATGTTGAGGTCGCGTTGGATGTTCTCGATGACCTTGGCCGCCTCGGCCGTCTTGATGTTCTTGACGGTGACGACGTCGCGCGCGTTGCTCTTGTACAGCCGTGCCGTCGTTGCCGTCCACGCAGGGGTGATCCCACCGGCGATGCGCACGATGTCGGTGATGCCGTGTTTGGGGTCGCCGGGGTTGTAGCGTTCGGGGCAGTACGCGAGCCCGAAGTCGATCCCCCGCGCAGTAAGTCACCGCGCGCGGCCACCGAATTAGAGTTTCTAGTGCTTAGCGGAGTCAAAAAGAAACAACCGGTAGGAAACGGTTCGAGCAGCTTCGCCAACGTAGCGCACGCTTTCTGGCCCGAATGCATGAAAAATGAGCCTACCCCTCGTCGACCCACAACCTACTTAGCACCGTAGTGGGTCGAGATCTCGTCGCTATGCGAGAGTCACGACGATGGGCGGATTTGACGCGTAAACGAGCTTTGTTGCCTCTGACGTCGCTGGCATCGAGAAAAGCACGTAAAGATCGCTCGTGAAGTTCTCGCTCAGCGTACGATTCTCCAGCACGTTTGCGCCGCAGTAAGCGCTACAGACGGCATAGTTGGCATAGTATGTCCTGTTGTCCTTCGCGACAAGGAAAAAGTCGACGAACGAAAAGGACTGCTGTACGTGCGCGACGTTCGTCACCGTCACGTTCGCTATGAGATACTTCTCTCCGGCAGGGGGGACGAGGGTATGATTGTACATGTGCGACTCGTTGACATCGTTGTTGAGTTTTGCCCAAAGATCGCGCGCTGCCGGATTTGACGCATCAGTAAGATTGTTTACCTTTAGCGTAATTGCGCCGTTCGTGACGTTCGCGCGCGCCGGCCCCTGAATCGATCCTGCGATCTCGCTATATGTAGCGTCCGGAGCAGTGTGGACGTTGGTAAAGAGCGCCTCCATAGATACCAGTGCCGCTAAAGCGACAAGAACGACGATGAACGCGACCATTGAAGCTCGTCGGGTGTTCACGTTGCGCCAACCCACCTACCTATACACGACGTCCACGTGCGTATCTCCTGTGGCCACCTGATGCCCCACGTTTTCAGAGTGGATGAGGGTTGCTCCGGGCGGGAGCTGCACCGAGGTGTTTAATGTGTATGCGTCAATCCCTGCTTGTTTTTGGACGTATAAGTCATAGTGCAGTCCCAAGCCGTTTCCGTGGACGTTTATGGGCTGCTCGTAGGTGTACGTTACGGAGCACGTATCGTTGGCGGGCACGACGACGCGCGCGGAGAGTGCGGTGAAATCCGGCCCGTGCGCTTTGAGCGGCCCTTCAAACGTTTGAGCGTGGTGGCTCGCCTGGATAACCTCGGCTTTGGCCGGGATGAGAACGGTCGTGAAAACGTTATAGTCCCACGAGTCGTCGTTTGTCCACGTCACCGTCAAGCGCGAGATAGTTGAGCCATTGGCGAGAATTTCGACGTGGGAGTCGATCGATCGACCTATGCCGGGATCGGCTTTGCCAGCACCTAAGTTATAGTCGACGACGGAGACAAAGTCAGCCTGAGGTGGCGTGCTCGTGCTTGCGCCGAAGGCTTGTTGTATAAAATCGCCGGAATCCCCTGGCACGTAGAACTGGAGATGTTTTTCGCTCACGAGCTGCCGCGCCGTGTTGAAAAAGGCCACTTTGAGCGGGAGGCTTGCATCGTGGATACTTTGAGCGATCGCGAGTCCGAGCTCCGTGAGCAGATTCGCCAGATCGCCCTTCGACTGTGCCGAATAATAATACATTATGTCAGCGACGTTCCTGCTCGTTAGCACTTGATCAGACACGTTTATCGGCCCGGTAAGTGCGAGAAGCTCTTTTAGCGCGGTGAGGTCGACCGCGATGATGCCGTCAACATGACGTCCAGTCACGTTATAAAAGCTCGACAGCATGAACGGGGCAAAGGATGCAAAGGTGTATTGCACGTTTGCATCGTAGAGTTTCACGTTCTCGGTGCCGAAGAACCAGATGAAGCTCTGCGGTTCATTAATTCTGACTAATGCATTCGTCTGCCCCGCGGGCGCATACCAGACTTGCAGACTTTTGACGGCCCCATCGTGCATGGTCAGCAATCCCATGCAGGAGATGGTCCCTCCTGTGTCTCTAATCTCGCCATTATCCTGCAGGATCAAGAGATACGTCTTATCGCTCAGGAAGCCAATGGCATTCAGGCCGTCAAGAGCGGGAAACAGGAGTGAAACCAGCACTAAACCGAGAATGCATAGAGCGATGTACCTGGTTACATGGTCTTTCTTCCCTGTTTCCATGACACATGCGCTACGGTGGTCTGCCTATTAAGCTTACCTTCCGTCGTTATGCCCACGCAATGACACACCAGCTGAATAATGCACAGATTGCGTCTGCGAAACGTTATAGCAAGCGCAAAAGCATTTGCCGGGTCGCACCTATATCCAGAGATCAAGGGCGGCTGCTGCTCGCTTTTCTTTGTATGTCGACCCAAACGGGCGTTGCAGCGTCGTAAAAAAGGTCAGTCACGTGAGCGGTAGAAAGCGCAATCGGTGCCTCGCAGCGTTAGGCTCAGTAGAACTGCACTCGTTGGATCCCTACGTTGGGGTCGATCTTACGTCGCGCGTGGTGCTTTGTGCAACGCCCCACGCGAACTCCGTCGCGGTTCGTTTTGACATCGTCAGGTCTCGAAAAAATAGACACCCAGTCATTCAAATCAAGTCACCGTGCAACGTAGTCACTGAGCGCACGTCCGACGAATTGTGCGCACGTGCAATCAGATCGCCGCTATCTCAACTAGCAAAGTATTTATAACCTGATTCAGCTTATGAGTACTAGATCTCGTAATTTCAGTATATACATCTCATTTGCGCGAAAAGCAACCCAGCGGTCAGGACTGACGAGAGGTTTACGGCGATGCACGATTCTGACTGGGAGAATCAAACTCGTATATAGGATTAAAAAAGGTGTCCTTAATGAACAGAAGATTACTCGCATCATTCCTCGCCGTGGTTATAGTGGTTACCGCTGTTGGCGTCACCACGATGACGAACTTTGGCGCACAGGGTCTTGCGGCAAAGCAAGACGGCGCAACGTGGTCTTTGCAGGCCAACTCACAGTCATGTCCGCAGACGGTAACGGTGACTACCTGCCCCGTAACCACCTGCCCCGTAACCACCTGCCCCGTCACTACCTGTCCGACAACCTGCGCCTGCGCTGCCGTAACGTGCTGTGGCTGCGTCGCAACGTGTCCCACAACCCCCTGTGCCACGACCTGCGCCTGCATCGGCGCTGTCACGTGCTGTAACTGCAAAGCCCCACTGGCTCCTGGGGTACGCCAGATCGTGGGTCCAAACGGCAACATTATCTACGTGCGCCAGGTCCTTGATAAAAACGGCAACCCCGTTTTTGATCAAAAGGGCTCCCCTGTGTTTCAGGTCGTGAATCCAGATGGCAGCCCCGTGTTAGATTCATCTGGCAACCCCATCTTTGTAGATCAAAATGGCAACATCGTGATCCGCACGTTTAATCCATATGGCAACCCCATATATACGGCTGGGTAACGCAGGTAGCTGCTAAGATCGGCTGCGCGTCAGTGGCACTCAACGGTTTACACGTTGATTGTTGCCACGGAACACTCAAGTGGTCTATTATCATCAATACCATTGGGTTTTTTTGTTGGCAATCGACCGAAATGCCGGACGCGCACGTCTGGTCGTTAGCCTCCCAAAAGTGCAGGATTAAGCCCCTTCCTTTTTGAGGCTCAAGCAACGTGCGCGGCTTTAGCCATCGCCGCCGTTCTCCGGCTCAAGCATCGGCGCCGCGTGCCCGGCGCGGCGAGAGCTCCAGGCTTTTGTTACAAGCCACACGAGGATAGCAGCGGCCACCAGGATTGTCGTCCCCAGCCAATTATCAGGCCGCACGAGCTGGAGCTGCCACGTCTCCCAGCTCAGCGGGTACAGGAACACGATCCCTCCGGTCACGTGCATCAATAGCACGTCAAGGGCGTAGTGCGTGCCCATCCCGAAGGCGAACAACAGGAACACGCGCACCCGCGTGCCCCCTTCAAAGAGCAGGGCACACAATCCGCACACAATGACCGTCCCGGCGGGGATGTGGAAGAGCGCCAGGCTGTCCTGCGCGTACACGCCGATCAGCTGCAACGGGAGGTACAGCTTGAAGATATCCGGCAGCAGGGCACCGATCATCACGAGCACCGTGTTGCGGCCGCCGAACACCGGCCACTTGAGCGCGAGGAGCGCGCAGAGAATAAAGGCAAACGCGATGTGTGCCATCCAGTCCACGGCTACTCACCCCCCTCCCTCTGTCTGCTTTGTTCGCGTTCTCGACCCGGTTCCCGCGGCCTGAAAGCCCACAGCCTCCAATCAAACCGCCAGTTCAGGAAAAAGAGCGCGGCCAGAAAGACGAGCGCAATGAACGAGCGGACGTAGACGAGACCGCTCAGCAGCTGTGGTGAGACGAACATCGTCTCCGCGCGCAGCTGATGCCCGGGTTGGAGGGTGCCGAGGACCGTAACCTGATCTCTAGGCCGGACGGCCTCCGACGAGAGGATTACATAGGTGCTCTGCGCCCCTTTGAGCGTAAACGACTGAGCGCCCGCTGAAACGACGACACCTGATATCGTGACGTTGCTCCCGACATACTGCGCATAGTTCACGTTCACCTCGCTTTCACGTGGGTAATCGAGGTGTTGCGTGACGTTTGCCTGGTAATACGCTGCGAGGGCAACAAATGCGCAAATGAGCACCGCTGCGAGAAGCACGCGCCGCATGCAGGCCAGTGTTAGTCGTTCTGTTAAATATTTTTTGGCGCCGCGAAATTTCCAGGACAACGAGCGCCTTCGTCACTCCATAGCGCGGACAGGTAACGCCAAAGCGGGCCGTTTTGTACGCGCGCCGATAGCGGCCCGCGCAGTCTCTTGCTGAGCGTTTCGCCACTCATGGTTCATCTGCACCGCTAACCGTATAACGTGACCACCGTAATAAAGGTTGATGGGCGCTGAAAAAGATGCGTGCGGATGACGGACGTACCCAATGAGCAACCGAAAGGGCGCGCGGACCGGAAGCACCGGAAGGCGCCGACAATGATCAACGCGTTTAGCGTGCGAGAGCCTATGGGCCGCCGCCCCCCAACTCCTCGCCATCCATCACAAAAAAGGCCTCTCTTTGCTACTTCTATGGTGATAGCAGGTCTGTTAGTGTCGCACAATAGGGTTTGTACGGCCCCTTCTGGAGTATTAGACCGTCAATGTGCAACACCGTGTTCGCCATTTGTCAGGTTTGCGACAAGAGGCAACCATCGTGCTTAGGAGAGTATTGATGGAAGGGGGCATCATATCGCATATTACTGCGTTTCGCACGATCGCCCACTGGATGTGCGCGACGCAGCCCTCGTAATGAGTTTACCTTGGCGCTTCTGCGCGAGCGACGGCAACCTGTTCACCGGCGCCCAGCGCGGTATTAGCTCCGTTATTCCGGTCGAATGCCACTTTGTGCAACTCAGCATGCGACTGCAGCGTCTCAAGAATCTTTTGCGCGAGTAGCAGAAAACGCTTTAAGCGAAAGAGGAATGGACTAAGTGAAACACAGCGCATCTTCACGCGCGTTGTGAGAATTATCCGAGAGGTGGATCATGGCTGCACGTGAAAGCATCTTACTCGATAATACGGTCGTCGCGTCAAAGGAGCAAGCCTCCGCCGATCTCGGCGATGAAGCGGCAATCCTAAACCTCAAAGACGGCGTCTACTACGGGCTCGATCCCGTTGGTGCCCGCATCTGGAAGCTCATTCAAACGCCACGCACGGTGCGCGAGGTTCGCGATACGCTTCTTGCGGAGTACGACGTGGATGCCGACCGCTGCGAAAAGGACCTCATCGTCCTCCTCGAGCAGCTTGCGCAGCGCCAGCTCATTGACATCGTTGACAATGTCTAAAGCCAGTCGCTTCCTCTCCTTAACGTCTGCCGAGCAACGACGACTCGTTCGAGCTTTTCTCATAGTCGTAGGTGTGAGGATAGGGCTTTCACTCGTGCCGTTCCCGCGTTTTCAGGCGTTGCTCGCGCGGCTCAGGGCCCGGGCGAGTGTGAAGAGCGGGGTAGTGCCTACGACCGAGCAGCTCGCGCAGGACGTACTCGTCGTCAGCAGTTATGTGCCTCGCGCCACGTGCTTGACCCGAGCGCTCGCGGGGCAGGTCCTGCTTGCGCACCACAGGTATCCCACCACCGTCCACATTGGGGTGACGAAGGAGGAAGGAAAAGGGACGTTTCAAGCGCACGCGTGGCTGGAGAGCGAAGGCAAGGTGATCATTGGCGAATCAGAGGTTGCATACGTGCCACTCACTACGGAGGGCAATGCTGCAGTACTCTAGCGTAATCAGTCAACGTGCAGCAACCGATAACAAAGCATCTACATAATATTATATATACTATATTATAAAATTAAATAAATAAATGCTGAGTGTAATGCCTTAGCGGCTCTCTACCGTCTCGATATCTCGATCGGCGACGATTCCCTGTGAAAAGCTACCGCCGAGGCTCACGACGGTGCGACGCAGAGGAGATATCTCTAAACGCTTTCCTGAAAACACGGCCTACTTTTGGCTTACTTTTGGCTTACTTTTGGCTTACTTTTGGTTAACTTTTATCGCTCGGCCACACTAAACAGCAGGACATCACGCGGCGTTGATGGATCATCCTTGTCAAGGCGACGCGCGATGCACGCAACTGCCCACGAGCTGCACCGTCGTTTCTTATCAGAGGTACTTTTGAGGACTTTTTCGTCATTGGGGCGCGGCACGCTCAAATTTTCCGAGGTGAAGGAGTCGTAAGGCCTAAAAACCGCGTTACTGATCGATATTCTCCTTATTCTTTAAGAGAAGTGCTTATAACCTTAGCAGCCAATGATGGTGTCACCACTCGCAAACCAAGTCGGACTCATCAAAACGGTCACGCGAAAGAGAAAGAGAAAGAGAAGGGTAGACGAAGGGCTTCAGCTAGGGATTGAGAGACGCCAAAGCCCTCACACCTCCGTTATTTGTACCGCCTACCTCCCTTAATTCCTTTTCGTTTTTGTTCTGACCAAACGGGAGGGTTGATGGCACAGATTCACAGAAAACGGCACGTCAAGCTCGCGAAGTTCGGGTGCGTGCGGTGCGGACGTTTTCTATTCGCGCCGCGCTCGTACGAGCTCGATCACGACGTGGCCGTGTGCGCGTGTGGCGCGTCACGGTATAAGACGATAAGCGCGCGGGCTCCGCGTCACGTCCAGGCGTATTGGGACGCTCAATGTCGGGCGGCCTATTCGTCCTACCGGCGGCGACTAAAGCGCTATGCGCTGCCATCGGTTCACGCCGAGCGTTTAGCCAGCGACGTGCTCGGCTGGAGCGTCTTAAGCGTTGAAGATGAGAGCGTAAACGAAGCAATTCTCGACTACGCCGCGCTCTCGGTCTCCAACCCCGATAGCACTGCCACGCCAACGAGCTTCCAACAACAAACGTTCTCCATATTGCACGCGTGCCGCTCAGCGCTTGTTTCAGGGCTCAGCCGTGTGGCGGACGTGGAACGAGAACACAAGGGAAAAGCGTCATAAATTCTTCCACAGCTCGCACGAGCAAGGGAAGCGTTGCTGTGGTCAGAGGAGCCGCAACGACGTACAGAAGGTTTCAAATAGCTCATGACGAACCAACTACCTTGGTTTGTGAGCGTTATACATGCGAAGCAAATCCCAACATTGATTTACTATCGCGTCGTATGGAATAACGTAATAAGCATCAACTACTACACCGTTTGCAGGAGCCATATTCGACGGGAGCTTGTCCCCGTTATGCATCGACAGACCGTTGTGCAACCTTTCGTCTAAATGCGAATTTGACATGTATATCCAAACGAGTCGACTGCGTTTCGCTCCTGCAATAGTAGTCATCGAAAAGGTGGGCTAATGGCCATATCCACACGAAAGAGAAATAACTACCCGAAGAAGTCATTGCTCCCGATGCTTCAGCCCCGTAGCCTCCAGACGACGCTCTTTGGCGAACAGGCCGAAGACATGCCCAACGTCCGGACGAGTGACGGGTTCATCCTTCCGTGGAACAGCGAAGCGATCGTAAGGCAGCTCCTTCGTGAAACGGCGCTCGCGCAGACATTCTATGGGAAGCGCGGCATGAAGCGGGCCGAGGCGCGACGCATCGCGGATATCGTTGAGAAGAAGATCAAGCGGATGGACGTGCACGAGCTGAGCGGCCCGCTCATTCGCGAGTTCGTCAACGTCGTCCTGCTCGAGGAGGGGTTCGGCGACTGGGCGCGTGCGTGCTCACGAGTGGGAACGTCTCTTTACGATGCCTACCGTATTGACCACGGCGAGGGGTTCGAGGCTAATGAGAACTCCAATCTGACCGCAAACCCGGAAACGTCGGCCAAGAAGAAACACGACACGCTAAGCAAGCAGCAAGTGCTGCTCATGCTCCCCCAGAGCATCGCCGACGCTCACCGCTCGGGGGACTTTCACATTCACGACATGGAGTACGCGAACGTGCGGCCGTTCTGTGCCGACTACGACCTGCGGTACTTCCTCTACTATGGCCTGATGCCAGACGGCACCGGAGCACAGGCATCCGTCGCCGGCCCTGCGAAGAGCCCCGAGGTCGCCATCCTTCATGCGGTCAAGGCGCTCGCCGCCGGGCAGACAAACTGCGCGGGCGGGCAGGGCTTCTACAACTTTCTGACTTTTTTGGCCCCCTACCTCGAGCACCTGGATTATACCCAGATCAAACAGCTCATGCAAGAGACGGTCTACGAGCTCACGCAGGTGTTCATCGCGCGCGGCGGACAAATGGTCTTCAGCAGTCTTCAGCTCACCCCGGGCGTCCCCGAGCTGTGGAAGGACAAACCCATCGTCTTGCACGGGAAGGTCTGGGATGGTGAGCAGGCGCCCCTGCGGACCTACGGCGAGTTTGAACGCGAGGTGCGTCTCGCCTTCAAGGCCATCATGGAGGTCATGACCGCGGGCGACAACTGGGGAAAGCCCTTCAACTTCCCGAAGCCCGAGGTGGCGATCGAGCCCTCATTCATCGTGCCACGCACCGAGGACGTTTTTTACGGCCACCCGGAGATACCCACCCTTGAAGATAACTACGAGGCCGCCTTCACGCTCTCTGCGGAGTTTGGCTCGACCTACTTCGACAACATGGTTCCGGAGTACCGGGGCGCGGGAAAGGGCGTCTCCTGCTATCAGTGCTGCGCTTACATGTTCAAGGTCGACAAGGATGAAGACCAGCACTTTGAGGACAAGCTCCACTTTAGAAACGGCGCCCACTTCTCGATGGGCTCGTGGCACGTCGTTACGCTCAACGTCCCGCGTGCGGCGTACCGCGCCGAACACGACACCGACGCGTTTATCGACAACCTCAAGAACCTCGTCGACTGCGCCGTCAAGTTCTTCTTGATTAAGCGCAAGTGGATGGAACCGCTCATCAAGGGCAATCGACTTCCGTTCCTGCTACAGCACCCGCGCGACCCGAACACGGGGGAGCGAGGACCACAGCTCTACGACTTCGACAGCCTCGTCTATACCATCGGCGTGGTCGGGGTGAACGACGCCGTCAAGTATCACACCGGATCGGCCATACACGAAGATCCCGCCGCGTGGGAACTCGCGATACGGGCCATGACCGAGCTCCAGGCATACTGCCGACAGGCCGGAAGCGAGCACGGCATTAAGATCGCCCTGGCACGGACGCCTGCGGAATCGTGTGCACAACGCCTCGCCGTTGCCGATCTCCTCAACCCTGAGTTTACGGATAAGTGTCGCCGCGTCGTTGAGGGCAACGTCTCTGAGGCGATCAAGCGCTATGTAAAGAACAAGTCCCGCGATCTGCCCATCTACTACTCAAACGGCACGCACATCCCGGTGAGCGCTGATGTCGACCTCTTTGATCGACTCCGTTACGAGGAGGTCTTTTACCACTGCTTTGACGGCGGGGATCTAACGCACGTCTTCTTAGGGGAGACGAAGCCCGACCCTGTAGGGCTCATGGAGCTCTGCTTGAACATCGTCAAGAATACGCAAATCGGATACTTCGCGCCGGGGCGAGACCTGACGCTGTGCCTCGATGACGCACACGTCGAGGGCGGCCTTCACGAAACGTGTGCCAACTGTGGTTCGGACAACGTTGAACACATCGCCCGCGTGACTGGCTACATGAGCACGGTTTCAAGCTGGAACGAAGGCAAGAAGCAGGAGCTCAAGGACCGCCATCGGATCGCTCTCGGACGCACCGTCTAATCGAGCTAACTAAGCAGTCGGCGTCTCGCGTTATGCGTCGTGCGCGGCATCCCATCTGCTTTTTTTTAGCTTCTCAGCGCTCTACAACAAGGCGAGGACCGCAAATAAGTCCGAGTGCAGCGCTCCGTGGCGCTGCAACCGTCAGCTGCCCGAGCGAAGACTTTGGCCCAAGGCACGCCCCGTAGACTAGGACGACGGCAAAAACTCCCTCAAACCTGCGAGCCAGAAGAAACCAGGCGTTATCAACCGGAAGCTATCAAGTTACCACGCTCAGTTCCCCTTTTGTCTTCTCGAGGAGCTCCTTCAGCGCCCGAGCCCGTTCGACGCGTCCAGGCACGGAGGTGATCAGTTCGTCGCGCGCCTCTGCATTAAGGAACGCGTCGGGCACCATGTTGATCTTCCCAGGAAGCCCCTCCATGTATGACGCCATCGTCTCCAGTTCTTCAATGGCAGTTTCTGCACCTTCTATGAGTGGCGTGGAAACCTCTTTCAATGCTTCCGTGCCTGCGGCGACCTCTACGTCGTTACCCTCCTTGGCCAACGCGTCAGCCACGCGCCGTGCCGCATCATAAATCGAGCTGTAGCGCGTGCCGAGCCGCTCTAAAAACGCCTTCCATTCGTCGGCGCTCATGCCCGTGTTTGACTCCAAGTCTCGCCGCACGAGCGGCCTCGCGACCGCAGGCAGCTCTTCGACCACGGCGATAAAATCATTGATGCTGCGCAAAAATGCGTCGACGCTGTCTTTCGCCGTCTCGCACGTTTTCAAAAGGCTTTCAATCTCTTCTTTCTGCTGCATGTTCTGATTGTCCGTCGCTTCTCAAATGTTCATCAGCTTCTCTTTCTTTTCGGGCGACAGCTTCTCTCGTTTGCCCATTTGCGACTCGACCATCTCCCACAAACGGAGTATGAGCTCTGCGAGCGCCTCGCCGAGCTTGTTACCCTTAAATTCGTGTATCTTTATTCCTTCAGCGCCGGGCGTATCCTTTGAAAGAATGACGACTGCCACCGGGCCGATTGTGCCGCCGAGTCCGAATCCGATGGCATTGTTGGTCCGCCCTTCGCGGCCGCCGCCGCCACCGCCGCCCGTGCCAAAGTTGAACTGGTAGATGGGTATGGCGACCTTATCGCCAAATTCGACGGCTTTGCCCAAAGACTCAACGCCGCTGAAAATCGACTGCAAGTTCGCGAGGACTTCGCTTATCGTTGCGTTGCTATCCTCCACATAAATCACCACAAGCTAATAAAGAGGGCACGTAATAACTCTTTTGCTAAAATAAGGCCCAAATACAATCGTACTCCTGCGTCTAAGCGAAGTCGTCGATTCGCGATCCGTTCGTTTGAGGACATCAGCGGCCTGCACCGAACCGAGGGCATCCCTGCAACGAGCAGCAATAACGGTCTTCTGCGTTTTTGACGCACCAACTGAGCATCAGCGAGAGGACCAGTGCGCTGAGCCCCCCAAGGTCGCACGCGTCGAGGGCGGATCGCGGCAGTCAGTTCGCGCTCCTGTGTCTTTCCCTGATAGCTCACTCACAAGTCAATCGACGAGCCCGAGCCAACGATGAGGCGATGCCCCATGGGCAGCTTCTGATCGGTCGACCGTATCTGAGTCTTATCGCCAATCAGACTCTCGACAATTGTTTTCCTGCACGTTATGACGCTTTCGCCGATGATGATCGAGTCTTCGATGTGCGCCCCAGACACGTGCGTGTTGTCGCCGACGGAGGTATATGGTCCGATATACGTCCCTGCATCGATGGTGCAGTTCTTCCCGATGATCGTCGGGCCGACGACCACGCTCCCTGTTTTCAGCACTGATTCCTCTCCGATCGAGACCCGGCCTTTGATTACGGCCCCCTCTTCGACCGTGCCCTCGACGTGGGGCACGAGGTCGTCAAGCAGGAGCCGATTGACCTCGAGGATATCTTCAGGCATGCCAGTGTCCTTCCACCAGCCCTGGATGACGTGGTGCCTCACGACGTGGCGCGTGTCGATGAGCTTCTGTATGGCGTCGGTGATTTCAAGTTCGTTACGCCACGACGGCTCTATCTGCCGGATCGCGTCAAATATGGGGGTCGTGAAAAGGTACACGCCTACGAGCGCAAGATCGCTTTTCGGTGCTTTGGGCTTCTCGACGAGCTGTACTAATCGTCCCGTAGCTGCGTCAAGTTCCGCGACGCCGTACCGTTCGGGGTTGGCGACGCGCTGCAGCGCGATGACCGCGTCACAGTGCCGCTGCTCGTACTCTGCCACCAATGGGGCAATCCCGTGACGCAGGATGTTGTCGCCGAGGTAGACGACGAACGGGTCGTCCGCCAAGAAGTCCTCGGCACACGCGACGGCATGCGCGATTCCGAGCGGGGCACCTTGATCGATATAAGAGACGTTCACGCCGTATTCTGCCCCGTCACCGATCCGTTCGATGACCTGTTCCCGGCCGTTAAGTCCAAGAATGACCCCGATATCAGTAATACCCGCCTTTCGGAGATCCTCGAGCGCGTACACGAGTACGGGTTTGTTCGCAACGGGGATCAGTTGTTTCGGTCCGCTGTGGGTCAACGGCCGGAGCCGCGTGCCGCTGCCTCCGGAAAGCAATAAGCCTTTCATCCCAATTCGTCCCGCAGAAGGGTGAGGCCCTCGCGCACATTTGCAAGGCGCATCCCCAGGGCGCGCTCGGCTTTCGCAACTCTAAGCGAAGCGTTCATCGGCCGTCGCGCCTGCTGTCGTAATGTGTCTGTCGTTGTCACGTTAATAAGCTTTTCATTCAGCCCAAACACGTCGGCGATGGCACAGGCGAAGGCGTATCGACTGAGTTGTTCGCGTCCAGAAACGTGATAGACGCCCGCAAGGTCAAGCTCACACATGCGCAGCAGGGCGCGCGCACAGTTACCGACGTAGGTCGGCGTGTTGTATTGGTCACTTACCACGTTAATAGGCGTATTCGTGCGCAGCGAATCGATCACCCACGTGACGAAATTGGGTTTATTGGGCCCGTACAGGACGCACACGCGGGCGATTGCATTGTCGCTGCGATCTAAGGTAAATCGCTCACCGGCGAGTTTTGACTCGCCGTACACGTTAATGGGGTGGGTCGGATCCTCCTCTGAATAAGGGCCGTTCTCGCCATCAAAGACGTAATCGGTCGAAACATAGACTAATTTTGCGCCGTGCTCCTCGCACGCGTCGGCGACGTGCTTTGTGCCGAGCGCGTTTACGTCCCACGCGCGTTGTTGTTCGATTTCGCACGCGTCGACGTCGGTAAAAGCCGCAGCGTGTATGACATAGTCCGGGGCAGCGCGCTGCATGGCGGCTTGGACCTGGGCTTGTTCGGTGACATCCATCTGCAGGCCGCCGCTGAGAGGGTGACTGTTATACGCAGCGACAGCGATCGCGCCGCTTTGTGATGCCGCTCGAAGCAATGCGGTGCCAAGTAATCCGCTTGCGCCCGTTACTAGTACTTTCATAATATAGTCCTAAAACACGAGGTGCTTGCGTCGTACTCCACTCTCGCGGTTCACCATAAAGGTTTCTGGTTTGAAAAAAGTTCTACGAGCGTTACGCTGTGAGCGACGCCTTTACCGACGGTATCGATCGATCTCTCAGCACGACAACGGCGCAGGTGAAACCGGCCTATTTTTCTGCACGTGCATCAGCTCGGAGAGGACATTCGCTGACGCGCTTTTTTGGACCGCTAATCGCAATGGAAGAACCTCTAGTCTCGAGCAACCGGCTTTTGTTAGCTGTCTCCCCGTTGCTTTGAAGTCCGAGGATGCCATTATATATACGGCAGCCTTAAGACACCATCAGCACAAGCTCGTGAGTCTGAGCACACGTGCGTCAAAATGAACATCGGATGAGGGGAGGAAGAAGATGGATCTGCTAAGCTTTGCTCTATTAACCTTCTCTTCAATTTTCATTCTCATCGATCCAATCACGGTGGTGCTCGTCTTCGTCTCGTTGATAAAAGACGTTGATCGCGTGCACCAGCGGAGGATAGCTCGTGATGCCTCCCTGTATGCGCTCGTGATTTTGCTCGTCTTTGCTATCGGAGGTTACGGAATCCTCCAGCTTTTTGGCATCACGCTCGCCGCCCTTCGAATCGGGGGTGGGGTCCTTCTCTTCTTGATTGGCATTGAGATGGTCTACGCGCGTGTGTCCTACACCAAGCAGCCGGTCCCGCAGAGCCCCGAGGATTATGCCGAGGATGTGGCGGTAACGCCGCTGGCCATCCCGATCATAGCAGGTCCGGGGGCAATCACAACGGTGATAGTCCTTACCGGGGACGCTGCAGGGCAGGGCTGGCCGGCGATTGCTGTTGTTTTTGCGGCCATTTTTGTCGTCATTGGCGCTGTTTACTATGCGATGGTTCACTCCTACATCATTGCTGGAGGCATCCGCGAAAAGGAGTTCAAGGTGGTCAATCGTGTCCTTGGGCTCCTCCTGCTCGCCATTGGGGTGCAGTTCATCATTACCGGCATCAAAGCAGCATTTATATAGTCTACTCCTTGCCTCACTACAGGGCGATGATTCAACTATGCCGAAGGGACAAAAGAACGGTAAGAGCCCCCATTCAGGGCAAATAACTCCCAAAAGCCACGTGAACCGAATTCTCATGCAGAAACTTTATGTACCTTAAAGCAAGAGCCTCTGCACCCACAGTAAACGTTCATTTTTTCGAGGTATGACTTTTATGAAAAAACAAGCAGCAATGATAGCGATATGTGCCGCACTTCTCATTTGCGTCGCCACCGCAGGATGCACCGCATCCTCGTCGTCGTCACCAACTGCGTCGGGGACTACACACGCTTCATCTAAAGCAGCAACCGTGACGCCCACACCCTCGGCTTCAGCGGGAGGATCGGCAAGCCTGAGCGTGCTGTTCTTCTACAAACCTGAGTGCCCGTATTGTCAAGCGCTAGAGAACACGACCAGCTTTCATCAGCTTCAATCGAAGGCCACCGTGCAATGGATAGTGAGCAATCAAAGCTTTCGCACCGACCAGTATAATGTGACAGGAGTGCCAACGCTCATCTTGCTGAACCACGGAACTGAAGTCGGCCGTTGGGTCGATCCTACCGATGCTTCTGCTATCAATGCACAAATAGACAGCTTGCTCGCAGCAGGTTAGGCTCGCGGCGATATGTGACGTTAATTCAAGGTGGGTCAATCGTGCGCTCCGGCTCCTCCCCCCCGCTGTTGGCGTGCAGTTCATCATCACTGGTACCAAAGTAGCGTTTTTGAAGTCTAATGCATGCCTCGCTCAGGCGTTGACCTAGTTTTGCCGAAATCGGCAAAAGAACGGTAAGAGCCCTATTTCTGGGCAAATAACCCCTAAAAGTCACGTGAAACGATGTCTCAAACAGAAACCTTATGTACCTTGAAGCAAGAGTTTCAGCACTCACAGTGAATGTATTTTTCGAGGTATGACTTTTATGAAAAAACAAGCAGCAATGATAGCGATATGTGCCGCACTTCTTATTTGTGTAGCCGCCGCAGGATGCACTGGATCCTCGTCGTCGTCGCCTACTACGTCGGCGACCACACATTCTACAACTAAAGCAGCTACTGCCAAAGCAACCGTGACGCCCACACCAACAGTGCTGGCCACACCAACAGTGCTGGCCACACCAACAGTGCTGGCCACACCAACAGTGCTGGCCACACCAACAGTGCTGGCCACACCCTCTGGTTCTCCTTCAACTGCTGGCTACAAAATTTACTACTTCTACGAGGAAGGCTGTCCATACTGCGCCGCATTTTCACAAACATCCGACTATGCACAGCTTGCCGCGCAGCCTGGATTTACACCGGTTGTAAGCACAAATGCCCAGTCTGTTGCCTCACAATATGGCGTGAGCGTGAGTGGGTATCCGACAGTCATGGTAGTGAACACCAACACTAACGCTCTCGTCGGCACGTGGGAGTATCCTAATATCAGTGCTGCCAATATCTTAGGACAAACATAGCACAAATGAATGCAGGCTAGCTTGTATTGAGATAAGCAGTAGACGATTAGGATTTAGAGCGTCAGGCGGCTCGTCGCTGACGCGCACCCTTTTTTGTTCTAGCCTTTTTCTTTGTGCTCTTTTTCTTTCCGTTGAGCCACTCACCGCGCCCCTCGTTCTTCAAATAATCCTCAATCGCGGCGCGGAGCGCGTCGGCGGCCAGATTGGAGCAGTGCATCTTCACCGGAGGCAACCCTTCGAGGTTCTCGGCGACGTCCTTTCGCGTGATCTTGAGCGCCTCTTCGATCGTCTTTCCGATCGCCAGATCGGTGACCATGCTGCTCGTTGCGATGGCTGCCCCACAGCCGAACGTTTTGAACTTGACGTCCGTAAGAACACCGTCTTCCACCTTGATCTGAATTTGCATAAGGTCCCCACACACGGGGTTGCCGACAACGCCGACCCCACTCGGGTTCTCGATCTCCCCCATATTGTGCGGGTTCATAAAATGAAGCATGACTTTCTCGCTATACATACCACTCCTCGCACCGCACGCACTCGCGTTTCTTTATTCGTCGATTGCGCGCGGATTTATCGTCATAACGTGCACGTGCCAAACCGGGTGGAAGCTCTAAGCGCCCATCTCAAGCATCTTGTCAAGCGCTTTCTTGGCGTCTTTGCGGACATTCTCGGGCACAACAACACGGTACTTCTTCTGTTCGAGGGCTTGCACAGCGTCTTTAAGGCGCGTGCGCTTCATGTTTGGACATACGGTTTCGGCGAGTGCAGAGAACTCCTTGTTCGGCTCCTGCGTCGCAAGTCGATGGAGCATGCCCACTTCGGTTCCGATGGCGATGTGGCGCGCTTTGCTTTTCGCGGCGTGACGCAACATGCCCCCGGTTCCGTAGACGTAATCTGCTGCCGCAATCACCTCGGGCCGGCACTCGGGATGCACGACGATCTCGCAATCAGGCTGTTCCTGCCGCTTGATGAGCACATCTCCAAGTGTAATCATTTGGTGTGTCGGGCAGAAGCCGTTCCATGATATAATCTCTTTGTCAGTTCTCGTCGCCAGATAGTCTCCGAGATTTCGGTCGGGAATAAAGAGGATACGGTCTGTGTCAAGCGCTTTAATGATCTTTACGGCATTTGACGACGTACAGCACGTGTCGCATTCTGCCTTGACGGCAGCTGACGTATTGACGTAGCACACGACGGGCGTTTCTGGGTAGCGCTTCTTCAGTTGTTGCACGTCGTTTCGGGAGATCATGTGCGACATCGGGCACGTCGCCTCCTTTACGGGCAACAAGACCTGCTTTTCCGGCGAGAGGATGGCAGCGTTTTCTGCCATGAAGTCGACCCCACAAAACACGATCACGCGACACCTGATCTCAGATGCGATCTTTGAAAGCTCGAACGAGTCGCCTACGTAGTCAGCGGCATCTTGCACCTCGTCGCGCTGATAGTTATGCGCCAAAATGACCGCGTCGTTCTCCTCTTTCAGTCGTCTTAAACGGTCTCTCATGGTTACCGATTCAAAGTCGTGCACTTTTCATCGCCCTGGATGAATGTGCATATCTCACACATCCGCTCGTTTAGATTAAGGTCTTTTCCATTGGCGACGTCTTCGGCGAGCGATTGGATGAGGATTCGAGCTCCGGCGCTAACAGCGATCGTCGTCCCCCTCTTGCTCGTTACGTACTGGCTGACCGCAGGCTGCGTAATGCCGAGACGCTCTGAGATCGTCCTCTGGGACAAGCCTAGGTTTGCGAGCTGTTTAGCTGTCTCGCAGCGGATGGTGGGGAGGATACTCCAGACTGCTATTTCACAGGGTGATCGTTGCGCTTTCATGACGTGCTCAGAAGACGTTACGCAATATGCTCTCTATTATGTTTGCCTTCTCCGAAAGCTTAATAATTAGGCGGGCGCTATACACGCCATATAAACATTATAACAATTGTTATATAATAAATGTTGTGAAAAGAGGCGGATGATGCACAGACTTGGAACCATTGCAGTCCACGGAGGACAATCTAGCGATCCTAACACCAAGGCGAGGGCCGTTCCGATCTATCAAACGACGTCGTACCTGTTTGACAGCACAGAGCACGCGGCAAATCTATTTGCGCTCAAAGATACCGGAAACATCTACACCCGGATGATGAATCCCACGAGCGACGTTGTTGAAAAACGCGTCGCTCAACTCGAAGGGGGCAAGGCCGGCCTCGCCGTTGCGAGCGGCATGGCGGCGATTACGCTATCGATTTTGAACATCGCACAGCCAGGAGATGAGATCGTCTCATCGTCACAGCTCTATGGCGGTACATACACCTTGTTTTCATCCACACTCGCCAAGATGGGCATCAAAGTGCACCTCGTCGATTCGACCGATCCGGACAACTTTTCGGCGCACGTCAGCGACAAAACAAAGGCGTTTTTTGGAGAAACAATTGGTAACCCGAGCTTAGACGTGTTTGACGTCGAGCGCGTCTCGGAACTCGCCCACGACGCCGGTGTCCCTCTGATCGTCGACAACACCGCTGCCACGCCGATCCTTTGCAGACCGATCGACTATGGTGCCGACGTGGTCGTCAACAGCCTTACCAAATTCATGGGCGGCCACGGCACCTCCATCGGGGGCCTGATCGTCGACGCTGCGACATTTGATTGGACCAATGGCAAGTTTCACGATCTGACTGAGCCAGACGCGACGTACAACGGCCTCGTTTACACGGAAGCTTTTGGCTGGCTTGCTTACCTAATAAAAGCACGTGTGCATCTCTTACGTGATATGGGTCCGGCCCTGAGTCCTTTCAATGCGTTCTTGACGTTGCAGGGCCTCGAATCGCTTCATCTCCGTATGGCACGACACTCTGAAAACGCGCTTCAAGTAGCTAAGTTTTTAAGTGATCACGAAGGCGTCGACTGGGTAAGCTACCCCGGATTAGAGAGTCATCGCTCTTACGCTCTGGCACAGAAATACCTGCCAAAGGGCGCCAGTGCGCTCGTCGGCTTTGGCGTGAAAGGCGGCTATGAATCGGCGGTAAAATTCATTGAACACGTGAAGCTCTTCAGTCACCTCGCCAACATCGGGGACGCAAAGTCGTTAGTGGTGCACCCGGCAAGCACGACCCACCAGCAACTGAGCCCGCAGCAGCGCGCCTTGGCGGGCGTCAGCGACGACTTCGTTCGGCTTTCCGTAGGCATAGAAGACATAGAAGACATCATTGAAGATATTGACCAGGCACTGGCATGTACGTCCTAGATGCGCTTCCCCACACCCACTGCTACAGCTTTGAAGCACTCGAGTTAGACTGTGGAAGGACGCTCTCGCCAGTAACGATCGCATATGAGACGTGCGGTCGACTGAACGCGACCAAGGCCAACGCGATACTAGTCATGCACGCGCTCTCTGGCAGCGCTCACGCGGGCTTTGTCAATGATAAAGGCGAACACGGCTGGTGGGAGGACTTCATCGGGCCTGGGAGAGCGCTTGACACCGACCGCTACTTTGTGATTTGTTCAAATATCCTCGGAGGGTGTAGCGGATCGACCGGACCAAGTAGCGTCGATCCTGCGACGGGGCGCCCTTATGGACTCAGTTTCCCCGTGATCACTGTCGGGGATATGGTGCGTGCGCAGAAACACCTCATCGATAGTTTGGGAATACACGCGCTTCTCGCCGTTGTCGGTGGATCAATCGGGGGGATGCAGGCCCTGCAGTGGGCCGTTGACTATCCCGACGCTGTCCGATCGGCCGTGATTCTTGCCGCGGCCAACAGACTCTCGGCGCAAGGAATCGCGTTCAACGAGGTCGGTCGGCAAGCGATCATGGCAGATCCGTGTTGGCAAAACGGGGATTATTATGGGGACACATCGCCGCGCACCGGACTCGCGCTCGCCCGAATGATCGGCCATATCACGTACTTGAGTGAGGAGTCGATGCACGAGAAGTTCGGTCGAGCGCTCAAAGGAGCAAACGGCTACCACTACCGTTTTTCCGAAGATTTCGAGGTCGAGAGCTACCTGCACCACAAGGGCAGCAGATTCGTCGAACGTTTCGATGCGAATTCGTATCTTTATATAACGAAAGCAATGGACTACTTTGATCTGCCCGATCTCGCTTCGATCAAATCAAAGATGCTAGTTATTTCCTTCTCGTCAGACTGGTTGTTCCCCCCTGCTCAGTTGAAATCGCTCGTGCGAACGCTACGCAGGAAACACAAAGACGTCACGTACTGCGACGTCCAGTCATCGCGCGGGCACGACGCGTTCCTCCTTGATGTGGCGCCCCTCACCGAACTCATTTCAGGCTTTTTGGAAAACGTAGCCGGGCCGTTATGATCCAACGATTTGACCAAGATATCATCGCTAGTCTCATTCCTGAAGACTCACGCGTACTTGACCTCGGCTGCGGAAGCGGGGACTTGCTAATCAAGCTGAAACAAAAGGGAACCTCAGATATCCGTGGCGTGGAAATTGACGATCGATGCATTGCTGTTTGCGTGCGTAAAGGGCTTACGGTCTTCCACGGTGATATAGACGAAGGGCTTGGTGACTATGATGACGCGTCCTTCGACTATGTTGTATTGAACCAGACGCTCCAAGTCGTGAACAGGCCGACCCTTGTCATTGAGGAAATGCTTCGCGTTGGAAATAGGGCCATTGTGAGCTTTCCGAATTTCGGCTACTTCAGAATACGGGGGTATCTGCTGGTCAAAGGGCAGATGCCGAAAGTCGATTTCTTGCGCCGTGACTGGTATGACACCCCCAATATCCACCTCTCAACCATCAGCGATTTCAAGGTGTTTTGCCGGACGCGAAAAATCGCCATAGAGCGGCTTATAGGCTTGCGAAGCTGTGCAACGGGCAAGACAGTGAAACGTTTTCAGAACCTCCTGTCGCAAGTCGGCATTTTTGTAATAACGGCAGGGCGCGAGCCTCAAAACTGAAACTGCTTGAAACTGAAACTAAACGAGCCTTTCAGGATGCGAATACACTGCAAACTGACGTTCATTAGCAAAGCATATGAGTGTCACGCCGGCTTGAAGCGCCGCCTCCACGCCAGTGCTGATTGGTGCGGCCTTTGAGAGGACCAAGGGTATACCGGCTCGGGCCGCTTTCAGGACCATTCCTGCCGGCTGCCTCCCAGATGATAACAGGAACGTTTCGGAAAATTCGTTGCCGGCGTGTATCCCGACGACCTTATCAATGGCACTATGTCGTCCAACGTCTACCGCTTGTGCTAATAGTTCGCCTGTTACGTCGAACAGCGCTGCTACGTGAACGCCGTGCGTTTGTCTCCGCGCTTGAGTGTCGAGGTGCTTTAAGCTCTCTTTTAGTACGGCCTTTTCAAACGTTGCCGCAGAATTCACACGGATATCCTCATTTGTCCACCATTTTATCCCGATACAGCCGGAAGAGCGCACTTCGTGCCACAGCTCAACTTGATCAAAGGATGAAACGGTGACATACGCCTCCCGCTTGGCGTCGTCAACGTTGACGTCCTGAATCTCTTCAAAGCTTGATACCACTCCTTCGGTGACCAAGTATCCGATACAAAGCTCCCTGAGCATCTCCGGCGAGGCAATGAGGGTCGAGATTCGCATGTCGTTGACAAACAGAGTGATGCTGTCCTCCACCGCTACGTCATCGTGATCCGGACGCTGGCCGCCTTCATAGTCCATGATTACTCGTGGAAACCGTTTGCTGTAGCTCATCGTCGCCTTAATTATGTTAATCTGGAACTTAAAGGCAACCGTGGTCTTTGGAGCGTCGACCGGGATGATCATATGCACGGTTTAAACCCGCGCACTACCGGGGCTGAAATAGAACCAGTCGAACGTGGACGCGGAAGGTAGCACGACGGCCGCTCTTCGTCGTGCGGGGCTTCGAATTGACCCTAACGATGGGCCTTGTTGTCTACCTCTGGACTGCTTGAGGGCTCCAACGTGAAGACCGTAATCTCCGGCGGGCAATTGATCCTTAGACGGATTATGCTCGTCCCGATTCCACGGTTCGTGTAGTGCGTCATGTCGCCAACGCGATATCGTCCAAGCGGGTACTTTCGAGAATACAGGCCGCGAATCGGAGTTCCGATTCCTGGCACGATCCACTGTCCTCCATGCGAGTGCCCCGAAATCTGTAAGCTGAATCTCCCTGTAGCACTGCTCACGTCTGCGAAATCAGGCTCGTGTACAAGTAGGATCGCAGGGCCCAGCGGCGGAAGTTTCTTTAGCACCGAATCCAACCGCTGTTTATGCCGCATAACACTATCAACGCCAGCAACGTGCAGTGTCGCTCGTCCCTTTTTGAGCGTTAATATGTCGTTACTCAGGTCGATGACGTTGCTTTGATCCAAAACCTGGCGAACAGCTGCCGCGCCGGCCCAGTGGTCGTGATTCCCGAGCACGGCAACGCTGGCGTCTTTTGGCCTCAGTTTGTTCAGAGAGGCGACCATCTGCTGCGAGAGCCCGTCAACATCGTAGGAGAAGAGATCGCCGATAATTGCCACTAAATCAGGTTGCTGCCTGTTAATAAGCTCAATCACCTCGTCAAAACGTCGCGCGTTGAGCCATTCGTCCAAATGAATGTCTGCGATACTCGCGATCCGATACCCACGAAACGGAGGATCGAGGTTGGGAATGGCTACGTCAACGTGGCCGATCTCAAAAAAACTCGGCTCAAATCCGCGTAGATGCATCTTCTTAAGTAGGCGAATCATCGCCTGTTGCCTTCTTTGTCGGCGCTGCAAGGCTTTCAAAAGACGCGAATACTTCATGAAACTCCTTAATGCGAAGAACTTTTCAAATAGCTGGTCTCTAGCCGACCGCTTTCTCGCAAGAAATGAAAATCGCTATTCAAATGAATAGGAGGCAAATTGTCACAACTAGGCGAGTACTCTAAATAGCGAGATACTTAAACATTTGCCGATCGTGCAGCGCGAAGCGAAATAGTGGCTTCTTTTGCAAAAGAAAATTGTAAACTCCTTTTGAATGGTTGATTTTTCGCGCAGCCGCTTTTGGATGCTGGGCCGCTACTTTAAGCCACAGCCCAGCGATTATTACTTATCGTTCAAGCCTAAAACACTCACTCGAGAGCAGAATCCCAGGAGATGACTCGATGAAGCCTGACGACAAAGTTCAAATGTACGGAAAAATGGCTGTTGCAGTGAATCTCCTCGAGGGATGCAAAGAGTTCGCGTCCCTGATTCCTGAAGTCAGAACCAACCTCGTGTATGCTCAGCCCAGTGCGCAGTCCAAACGTGACGTGCTCGGGATAGACGGACGCATAACCGTCGTGAACGGTCTTCCTCACGCAGCAGGCAAGATCAAGTTCGGAGCGTCCAGCCACATGGCCAGGCTTATGGTCGAGATAGGCAAGACCGATTCGAGTTTAAGGGCAGGCGTGAACTTTGCCAACAACCCGGCCCTCGCCGCATGGCTTGAAAAGTACTGCGAAGCCAAAGGCTGGGTTTTTAGTGTGATTGATCGAAACAAAGAACCAGAGGGGATTAAGGAAGCAGAGGGTGCATCAATGCCCTGGAAAGTTCAAGAAGCGATAGATGCCGCCGGTGGCCGGGTGCCTAAGATCTTCTATGAAACGGGCGCTATCGGGAAGGAGCCGGTATCGGTGCTCATTGGGCGGGATCCCATCGAGGTTGCAGAGGAGATTTGTGAGATCGCGAGGCGCTATTGTGAGACGGGCTAAGATTGGAAAGATAGACCTAGACACCTTCTCCTCCTTCCTACTCCCGCGTTTAGGAAAGTCGGACGAAACGGTCATCGTTCCGCCGAAGACGGGCGTTGACGCGGGGGTTATCGACATTGGAAACGACAGGGTTCTCATAATCGCAGAGGATCCGATCTTCGCCATCCCACAACAGCCTTTGGAGATGTTTGGATGGTACACTGTCCATATTGGCGCTAGCGATGTAGCGGTCATGGGCGTCAAGCCGAGATACATGACGTATTCGCTTTTGATGCCTCCCGAGACGAAGGAAGAGGACTTTCGTTCGATAGTGGACGCCATTCATAGGGCGGCCTTGGAGCTCGAAATTGCGATTGTTGGTGGTCATACGGGGTACTATCCAGGCTTTGCTGCACCCACCATAGGCGGCGTAACTGTATTTGCGGTCGCTGATAAGAACGGTTATGTCACGCCAGCTGGCGCGATGCCTGGGGATGATGTCGTTCTGACGAAGGGACCGGCAATAGAAACGGCTGGAATCCTTTCAGTTATCAAGGAAAAGCAGCTCCTGGAGAGATATCCTCCGTCTATCGTGGAGAAGGCAAAGGCACTCTGCAAGCAGATGACGGTGGTGGCAGATGCCTTGTTGGCAATGGATTCAGGAGGCGTGACCGCAATGCACGACGCGACAGAAGGCGGCGTTATCGGCGGGCTCTTCGAGATAGCGAGCGCTAGCGAAGTCGGCATGGAGATCCACGAGGCAGCGTTCGTCTATCCAGACGAAGTAAGAATGGTTTGTGAGGCGTTTGACATCGATCCTATCGCCGCCATAGCTGAAGGTTCTTTGCTGATCACAGTCAGACCAAACCGTTCAAATGCGCTCGTACACAAGCTCCGTGCGGCAGGCATAGACGCATCGATTGTAGGAAAGGTTACAGATGACGTAGGAATGAGGATAATTGAGCGACGTGACGGGACGATCTCTCCGCTCGAAATACCACGGCAAGATCCCTTTTGGCCTGCTTTTTTTGATTCTTTGTGATTGCTTATTCGGGAATAGCACCGTGGTGTGGACGCTATCTTGTGTACCATGGCTCATCTAAGCCTGCTGCTTACCTTCCGGCTTGGTAACTACTAGCGCTTTATTTCTGCGTGATCTGGAGGCACTTTCTCGGTAGACTGCAAATGCTTTGCGAGTTTAGTCCTGCGTAAAACCTTGATAAATCGATTCTCTGGTGTTCGCGTATAACGATCACAATCGCAAATCATTAAAAAAAAGCTCAGCGAAAAAAAGTCGAATCTTCTCGGCTTCCCTTCATGCGTCATCTGTCGCTGCGAAACGACGAAAATCACGCGTAGCTGCCTTTGTTATACGTCCCGGTGAGGAATCAGATCGCAGCCCGTGCAAGAGACGCACATCGTCTTCGCTATGTCAGCTCGCAGGCCATGCTTATCGAGGAGTTCGCGCTCCTTTCGCGCTAGTCGCAAGAGCCGTTCTGCATTAGGTCGTCGCATGTGCGTCTCTGGGCGTAAGGGGTGCTCAACGACAGCTCTTAGTATAGGTATCACGCCCATTTTGATCAGTTCCTCCATGCCGCTGATGATTGAGAGATCGTCTTCTCCTAAGCCGACGAGGATGTTGGAAAATACTTTATTTCGGCCGAAAACCGCTACTGCGTCTTTGAGAGCTCCTAAAACGAAGTCGAGTGAAAGTCCAGGGCACATCGTTTCAAAGAGCTGACGATCCATCGTTTCGACGTTGTACTTTATTTCGTCCGCCCCAGCGACATTCAATAGCTTAGTTGAATCCGGCGTTGGGTAGACGGCCACGCCGATCGGCAGATCGTATTTCTCGCGCAGCGCGCGAACGATTGCGGCGATCCGCTCGACTTCGTGTTGTGCTGACGTTTCGACGCCGGATGTCAGCGCTATAGCTTTAAGCTTGCCCGCGAGGTTTGGATCGGCAAGAATTCGCGAAATCGCCATCTCAACGTCGCTCTGACTTTTTACAGAACCTCCCAAAATCGGCACCGGGCAGTACTGGCAGTCGTATATGCATACCTCGCTCACTGTGATGTACGCTTGTCCGGGACAATGGGCGATAGCATCCTCCAGATATCCGCGGACGATTTCTTTGTCCTGATCGCGAATAACTACGTAATCCCCTTCAAGTGATGCCTTAAGCCGAGAGCCGTGCTTTATTCCTAAGCGCACTCGGTGGCCGTTGAATCGTAAAAAGAACGACTTAAGTCCCGCACCAGGCCCCGACGCAGGAGTTGTAATGCGCCCAAGGACCCGTTCATCAATGTCAACGCCCCCCTCTGCAATAAGGAAGGCTTTGACCTCTGCGCTCCTGTCAGTCTCTTCACCGTTCATATATATCATTGAGCAGCACTAGACTCATGCATACTAAGTTGTTTATAAGAATCGTTATCGCCTATTCCGTGATCAAAATCACGAGCAAAGAGCAACTGGAAGCGTAATGTCGATTCAACGCAAAATAGAGATAGCGGGAGATTACGGCCCTCCTCGCGACGATCTTGAAACAGTAGTAGCCAGAATACGCCAATGCGAAAGCGCATTGATAGCGTTTTCAGGTGGAGTCGATAGCTCAGTGGTCGCCGCGCTTGCCAGACGGGCTTTGGGAGACGACGTAGTTGCGGTAACGATCGACAATGGTGCGCTGCGTGATGGCGAAATTGAGCAAGCGACCGCAACCGCCAAGGCCATAAGCATTCGTCATATCTTAATTGCTTTGGATCCGCAGGATATATCCGAAGTAACGCAGAACGATCCTGAAAGATGCTATTATTGTAAGAAATTGGTTTTCGGCGCGCTGCGGGGCCTAGCCGATCAATTGTCTCTAAACGTGGTGATGGATGGCACGAACGCATCCGATCTTGATGCGCATCGGCCCGGCCTAAAAGCGTTGCGAGAACTCGGCATCGTGTCTCCATTGCTCAACTTTACCAAAGATGAGGTGAGAGACTTCGCGCGTAATCTTGGCTTAACTAATGCTGATGCTCCGTCCGCGGCTTGCCTTCTGACGTCATTTCCTTACGGGACAATAATAACCCCCGAGAGGGTTGAAAGGCTGCGAGACGCTGAACGTGCAGTGAGAGCGCTTGGTATCGCAAAAGTGAAAATCCGAGACCATAATGACTTTGCTCGTATTGAAGTCGACAGGGAAGAGGTCGACAAGGTCATCACGCACGCCTCGGCTATCGCTGAGAAGTTCATCGGGCTTGGATTTGCCTACGTTACATTGGATCTTCAGTGGCTCCGATCGGGGAGCATGGATGTTTTGCTCAACAAGGAGAATTCTCGAATGCGAGACGTAAGCAGCGCGGCTCAGGAAAAGTTAGAGGGGCGACCTGCATGAGGCGCCTAAGCGCCGAAGCTCGCAACACGTATTAAGCAGTCTCCCACGTCCACCATTGGTTCCCACCATAGTTCCACAGCATAGCTACAGCGATGCCGATTACTTGTGAGGTGAGATAGTAGAGACCGAACACGCTGGTCAAAAGCCATAAAATCACGAGGTTGAGCACAATCCCGACGAATCTCACAGCATGATCTCTGTATAGCGCGGTGAGCACGTATCCGAGCCCTCGTGCCTGTCGATCTTTAAACGTCCACGATCTGTTTAGAAAGAAGTTTGAAAGCAGGCCCGCTTCTATACCGACGAGGCCTGAAAGGAGATAGAATACACCGAGTTCTGTGAGCGCATATAAGACTGCCAAATTCAAAACAGCGCCCACCGCTCCGACAGCAGCGAACTTCAGAAAACGATGGAATTCACCGGATCTCCGAAAGAGACTCGACATGTGACGGACATAGTCTATTGTATCGTTCAGTCGGAGTTTGCTGACTCCGGCTGCTCGTCGGTGAGACGTGTAGCCGAGCTCTGAGACTGTCGCGTAGTCGCCTTGCACGAGGATCTCCAGCAGTATTTTGTCTCCTCCCGGACTAAGGTTCGTGTGCGCAACGACGTTCTTCCTCATAGCGAAAAAACCGGACTCGACGTCCTTGACACTTCGTAGCTCCCTGAAGAGGGTGCGCGCGAGAAGATCGGCACTCTTGGACGTGAATCGTCTCAAAAAACTGAATTCCTCCAAAGCGCCGCGTTTGACGAACCGGCTGCCGATCGCGATATCTGCGCCATTTTCAACGCACGAGATCAATTCAGGTATCTTTTCAGGAGCGTGCTCTACTTCAGCGTTCGTAACGACAATTATGTCGTACTTCGCTGCTCTAATGCCCTTCAATACAGCAGTCGCAAGCCCTTTTTCTCCCTGTCGTGGTATCACGCGCACCGGATACCGGTCTGCGTACTGTGAAGCGGCGTCCCCCGTTTCATTCGGACTGTCATCATCCACAACGATAATCTCAAATGTGCGACCTGATGGCTCCATAGAACGATAAACTCGCTCTAAAAGTTCGTGTATGTTGCCCCGCTTAACGTATTTTGGAATTACTATAGACGTGTTCTCGTTCTGCATGGGTCCACGGTAGCGCCTACTGCGCAGTTTTTCCTAAAGCATTCGTGTGCAATTCTTTCTTAAAGAACCTGTTCTTTGGGGGCAGAACGGTTTGGCAGCAAGAAGGTGCTCGCTAGCTGCAATATCAAGCAAGTGATTGCACGTCGCGGGAACTTGACACTATGGCAAATTAATCTCTTCCGGCGCTGTTTGGGGAGGCGTCGAAAGGAGCGCCCGTTGCTTATGAAGAAGGCCATATGATTGTGTATGCCTTGAACTAAAGACGCGCGCCGCCATTTGAGCACGCTCTGTGCGATTATTCCCGCTTCGCGTGACGTTCATCCTGGCCGGCGAATAGAGGCGACATTTGGCGAAGCCCATCGACGATTCCCGGCAGCACTTCTGCGACACGTTGGACGTCTGCATCTGTTGTGCTACGTCCGAGCGTCAGTCTCAGAGACCCGTGAGCGTCCACGGGATCCAATCCTATTGCCAGAAGCACGTGCGAGGGCTCAAGCTTTTTTGAGGAGCACGCAGAGCCGGTCGAGCCCGCTATCCCCTTTGCACTCAGTCGGAGCACGAGTGACTCTCCTTCGATGTAGCTGAAGCTGAAATTGGCGTTGTTGGGAAGACGGAACTCTTTCCCACCGTTAAGCCGCGTGTAGGGTATCTCCCTCAACACGGCATCGATAAGCGTGTCTCTCAGCCTCTTTATGCGCTTATTGTCCGCGAAATCTTTGACAGCTAGTCGCATTGCCTCGCCAAAGCCCACAATGCCCGAAACGTTCTCTGTGCCGCTTCTCAGGCCGCGTTCGTGGCCACCTCCAAAGATGAGCGGCGTCAGCTTCGTGCCTTTTCGGACGTATAGGCAGCCGACGCCCTTAGGCCCGTAGATCTTGTGTGACGAGATGGAGAGCATATGCACATTGAGGTTATTCACGTTCACGGGGATTTTTCCGACGCTCTGAACGGCATCGGTGTGCATGTAAATCCCGTGTGAGGCTGCGATTGCCCCAACCGCAGCTACAGGTTGTATCGAACCGATTTCGTTGTTGGCGTGCATTATTGATATGAGTCGTGTGTCATCTCTGATCGCTTCTTCCACCTCAGTGGGATTTATGCGCCCGTCACGGCTTACCGAAACGTAAGTCACCTCGTGCCCGAGTCGTTCAAGGGACTTACACGTTTCCAAAACCGCAGGATGCTCGATTGCCGACGTGATGATATGACCTTTGCCGCGTCTGCCGCCCTGGAGCACGCCGCGCAAGGCCATGTTATCCGATTCTGTCCCGCCAGAAGTAAAGACAATCTCCGGAGGGGTCGCTCCGATCGCTTGTGCAATCTGCTCTCTAGCGCGTTCTATAGCCGCACGTGCGTCGAGTCCGTACGAATGGAGGCTTGACGGGTTTCCAAAGCGCTCCGAGAAGTATGGGTGCATCACTTCGAGGATCTCCGAACGCATCGGAGTCGTTGCGGCGTGGTCAAGATAGATCATAGTATCACATCTTTCGATTGTTAAACGTCGTATTTAACCACTCATGTCGAGACAAAAAGGGGTAGCCTTGCGATGCCAAGTCCCATAGCACGCTGGCCTTGCACGAAAGCCGTCCTTGTGCTACGAGCCGACCACCTTATAGTAATACGTGTTGCCGTTTGAATAAATCTTGTCGAAGCTATTTCTTTCACTGCCAAGTGCGACGATGAGTTCCACGCGAGCGAACGTGCTGAACGCTTCGAGACGTCCGCCTATTTCGTCGGCCTCATTGTGCGCTGGAATTACGATAGAAATCATTCTCTTTTCCTAACACGCATATTCGGGCATAAAGATGGTCTACGCGGAGCGAGCGAGTCGTTGATGTGAAGGCGATTAGCGCTTCGATATCGATCGTGCACGAAAAAAGAAGCTGATTTGAGGGTGCAACAAGCATAAATAATAGCTCTCGCAAAACGATCACTATTCACTCGCTGTGCAGCGACTGTTTTGGAGGCACGCGTGGCAAAAAGCTTAGAGGAGATTAACGAACGTATTCGCGACGGAAGCGTGCACGTCGTAACGGCTGACGAAATGACGCACCTCGTCGGCGAGCTCGGACCAGACAGCGCAGCAAAAGAAGTCGACGTCGTCACCACCGGCACGTTTGGTGCGATGTGCTCCTCTGGAGTATGGATGAACTTCGGCCACTCCGATCCGCCGATCAAGATGAGTAAAGTGTGGCTCAACGACGTCGAAGCGTACGCCGGCGTAGCCGCGGTTGACGCGTTCATCGGAGTGACTCAGCTTTCAGAGACGCGCGGTCTTGAGTATGGAGGCGCGCACGTCATCGAAGACCTCGTCGCCCGCAGGGAGGTCTATTTGAAGGCCGTTGGCTACGCCACCGATTGCTATCCGCGCCGAAGCGTGGAGACGGCCATCACCATTGGGGACCTCAACGAGGCGACCATGCTGAATCCGCGCAACGCGTATCAGCGGTACAATGTCGCGACCAACTCCACAGATAGAGTGTTGTACACGTACATGGGAACGTTGCTGCCGCGGCACGGAAACGCGACCTATTCTGGTTCTGGGACGCTCTCACCTATTTACAACGACCCTGATTATGAGACCATCGGCGTCGGCACGAGGATCTTCCTCTGCGGCGCGGAGGGGTACGTCATAGGCAACGGAACGCAGCACGACCCGGTGAATAACTTCGGCACGCTCATGGTGTGTGGTGACCTTAAGGCGATGAGCACTGACTACCTCAGAGCTGCGATTCTGCACAAGTACGGGACGTCACTCTACGTGGGCATCGGCGTGCCGATTCCCGTACTCAACGAAGGGATTGCGCGTAAAACGGCCATCAGCGATGCTGACATCCTTACGGCGGTCCTCGATTATGGCGTCGGTCGCCGTGAGCGGCCGCAGCTAAAAACAGTGAGCTATGATGAGCTAAAATCCGGAACAATTGATCTCAATGGCAAGGAAGTGCGCACATCATCGATGTCGAGCTTCTTCAAGGCAAAAGAAATCGCCACTGAACTCGCCGAGAGGATCAGAAAAGGCACGTTTGAGCTCGCTCTGCCAACCGCGCGGCTCACACAACGCGCGACACCGAAGCCAATGAAGCAACTCTCCGAGGCGCCGCTCGTGCGAGAAGTCATGCTCCCAAGCATCACGGTGCGCGACGCGATTAGCGTGCAAGACGCCGCAAAGATCATCATCGGAAAACAGGTAAATCACCTCCCGGTGGTCTCGGCAGACAACAAGCTTATTGGCATCGTCACGGCGTACGATATCTCGAAAGCCGTTGCTCTGGACAAGGGCGATAGCTTAAAAGGGATAATGACGAGGCGCGTCATTACAGCGACGCCTGATGAGCCGATCGATCTCGCTGCACGGCGTCTCGAACGGCACAACATCTCGGCGCTTCCCGTTGTCGACCACGGCAACACCGTTGTGGGCATCATAACGAGTGAGGATCTGAGCAAGCTCCTCGCGTGCAGGTGAACCGAGTAAGAGGACATTCGTGAAGATCATATTGAAATTTCCACAAAAGATTATGCAGGATCCGCTGCTGGCAGACGTCGTGCTCGAAACGGGAGTTCGTATCAACATCGATCGGGCGTTGGTGGACGCCTCTGTTGGAGAAATCGTGATCGATGTGCCCGACGAACGCGTCGAGGAGGTCGCGGCGGCTTTCAGAAAGCGCGGGACGGAGGTGCGTGAACTGGACAAGCCGATCGTATTCGACGAGACCGAGTGTGTGCAGTGCGGCGCCTGCGTATCGGTGTGTCCCGTGGAGGTTTTTACGTACAACAAAGATAGGACGATCTCCATTGACCTTACGCGGTGTGTGCTCTGCAAGACCTGCATGGAGATGTGCCCCCACGGCGCCCTCAAGATTGCTGAGGAATGAAGGAGAAGTTCCAGCTCAAGCAGACGGTCGTTACGATCATTGCCGACGAGCCTGAGCACATCGAGTGTGCGAAACAGGCGATTCGCACGCACCGGCACAGCTTGGAGCGTTTTATCGCACTGAATCCTTTCTTCCGTTTCGCGCTTGAGCCCCTTGAGGAGTATGTCGGAGACCCTCCGGACATCGTTCGTCGGATGCTCATCGCCTCGTCGGCGGCGAACGTCGGTCCGATGGCTGCAGTTGCAGGCGTTATCGCTGATCTCGCCGTTGGGGCAATGGTTGACGCAGGCGCGTTGTATGCCATCGTCGACAATGGGGGCGATATCGCGCTTGCGAGCGACCGCGACGTAACCGTCGGCATATATGGCGGTTCTTCCTTCAAAGACGTGGGTTTCAAGATTGAACCAACCCGATTTCTCGGTATCTGTACGTCCTCTGCGACGGTTGGCCCGTCTATCAGCTTCGGCACGGCAGATGTCGCGTGCGTGGTCGCCGAAACGGCGTGTTTGGCTGACGCGGCCGCGTCAGCGCTTGGGAACGTAAGTGCTGACCCCCAAACGGCATTTAGCGCAATAGAGGGCATAAGCGGCGTTTTTGGTGCTCTTTTGATCGTCGAGGACAAGCTTGCCACGTGGGGCGCGCTTCCCCCGCTCGTCCATGTCTCCCTTGATGCGGCGTGCATCACGCACGCGTGAGGCTCGGAAAACGCATATTGCGAGTAGCGCCCTCGTGGCAGCTTGACGTCGCTTGAGCTCGCGTGGTAGTTGGCGGCGTGTCACCGGAATGATTACGGCCAACTAGGGGTGGTCGCGGTACCACGCGATCGTCTTTGTCAAGCCTTCGATGAGGTTGACGTGCGGCTCCCATCCAAGCGCTTTGATGCGCGCGATATCTGCCCACATCCGTTCGATTTCGACGCCCGTCGACCTGCGCTGCGCGCGCTGAGATGATACAGTGAGATGTTTACCGAGGATCTCCGCAACGCGCGTGACGAGCTCTTCTACGCTCACCTCGACTCCCGATGCGACGTTGTAAATTCCATCGCCGGCGTTAGCGAGTAATAACAAAGCTTCGATCACGTCGTCGACGAAGGTAAAATCCCGTGTTGGCGTGAGGTTGCCCATCGTCAGTGTGTCGTGAGTGAGCGCTTGTTTGATAATTGACGGTAGAACGAAGTCGGGATTTTGGCGAGGTCCGTAGGTGTTAAAGAGCCGCGCAATGGCAATCGGTATGCCGTATGCGCTACTGTATGCGGACACGAAAGTCTCTGCCGCTAGCTTGCTCGCCGCATAGGGCTCTCGAGCGTGAAGGGGGTGCTCTTCGTCGATGGGGACGTAGCGGGGCGTTCCGTAAACGTGGGCGGTGCTAACAAAAACAAGCCTCTCTACAGACGATGAGCGCCTGACTGCTTCGAGGACAGTTATCGTCCCGCCCGTATTCGTCTCGAACGTTTGGCGTGGATCCTCGAGGGCACGGCCAACGTGTGTCACGGCGGCTAAATGGAACACGGTCGACGCATCGCTGATAGAAAATGGGTGACTAAGATCGCCTTGCACGACGGAGAGACGGTTCAATTCATTAACAATGCGGTCGGGGTTTCCCCGGACAAGGACGCCCACAGCGGCCCCGTCACGCGTTAGACGCTCGACCAAGTGCGAACCAAGGAATCCCGTAGCGCCAGTTACGAAGACCTTTTCTAGCGTGCTCATCTCACATCGTCCACTGCGTCGTTAAGGGCGGAGTCTTGCGTCACGTTCACTCGAGCTCGTTTAGCGGAGTTTGCACCCGATCCCTTCGAGCAATTGCGTAACGTCGTGTTGCAACCGTTCGACGTCGCCATCGATATAAGTCGAGACGCGAAACGTGTAACTTTGGCGCGGCGCGTACTGATCAACCACACCTACCGCAGTCACGTCAGCGATGGTTAAAAGCACGCGCGCGATGATCGTGGGATCTGCTCCGGGAGGAAATGTCGCGGAAAAATCCCGAGAGCGCTGTCCTCGCGCCAGTCGATATCGGGCGACCTCTTCTTCGGACATCAATTGGACGTTTTCGGTCTTTAAGATAACGTCCTTGGATCGTTCTTCGATCGCTATTTCACGCGGCGAAGCACTTTTTATCACGCCAACGTGAACCGCTCCGGAATAGACGTTTCGCAGTCCGCATTTGCTTCCGATGGATCGTTTGAAGTCCTCCAGCTCCTTGATGTTGGCCATGACGAGCTTATTCGAACGCTTTAAGGCAGGCTCAGCGTCGCCAAAGTGCTTTGCGGCCCGCTTCATCGTTGCGACGAATGCATCATGGTCTTTCGCGTTGATGATATCGACGAGGGCAGCGCACTGTGTCAGAAAGGCCTCATGGACGGATCGATCTGTGTTCATCTGGATTGATGCGTATAGCGCTGGGTTTTGTCCCAGAATTCGCCCGACGAAATCTATGAGAATCTCATAGACAGGGCTCATAAAGCGGCGTGAACGCTTGATATCAAAGTCTAGCGCTTCGAGCGTGACGCCCGTCGCGATATACCCAAAGTGGGTTAATCCTTGAATCACTGACATAAGGTGGTCGTGTTCTTCTGCAGAGAGCTCTTCCACGTGAGCGCCAGCATTCTCGAAAAGATCGACCAGAAACCGACGTCCGCTTTCGCCGCGTACCGGCGTTACGATGACGGTCTGCCCCTCCATGTCGGCCATGCCGGGGCCAAAAAGGGGATGGACGCTCACGAGTTCGACGCCTTGCGGTGCGCTTGTCAGCATCTGTTTGACAGGCTTAACCTTCACCGACGCAATGTCGAAAAGCACCGCACCTGGCTTCATCTGAGGCGCGACCTGCGCAATGACGTCGCAGGTCACGTCGATGGGCACTGCTATGACGACTACGTCGAAGTCCGCACAGTGCGCGTGTGACGACCGGCCGACTAGTGTGACATCCATCTCTCGTTCGGAAAGAAATCGTTCAAACCAACGCCCCATTTCCCCATAGCCACCAACGATCGCTGCCTTGAGTGACATTATAGCCGATCCTCGTTCTCTGCGTGGTTCGCGCGTCGGAGCGTTTCGCGCACTGCGGCTTCCATAATGTGCACGGGCGGGTTCAAGGCGGTCCATAGGGCAAAGGACGCAGCGCCTTGGTGCACCAACATCTTGACGCCATCAATCGTTTGCGCTCCTGCGGCGCGGGCCTCGCGTAATAAGGGGGTCACAAGCGGGTGATAAACGATATCGAACACGACGAGCCCAGGATGCATTTGAGGCGATCTAACGAGCGTTTGCCCGTCAAGAACGCCGCGCATGCCGACGGTGGTGGCATTGATGAGTACCTGCGCCTCGTTCAGTAGGCGATCGATTTCGACGAGACCGTGCGCCTCGACGTCGCCGCACCCGCAGTCGATAATTGCTGCGGTCATTTGCCGGGCGAGGATAAGCGACCTGCTCGCCGTTCGGTTGGCAATGAGTACGCGTGCTCCGTCGAGAAGCAGTTGCGCAGCTATCGCCTTTGCGGCGCCGCCAGCACCGAGAAGTAGGACGGTCGTGTCTTTAACCGTAATGCCCGCCTCTTCGAGTGCCCTCACCGCTCCAATGCCGTCAGTATTGAAGCCCGCGCCGCCACGGTCTATCGTGTTAACCGCGCCGATGCGTTTTGACAGGGAGTCTGGGTTGCAGAGACTCAGGGCAGCTTCTTTGAGGGGAAAGGTGATGTTGAGTCCGCCAAATCCGAGCGCTTTAGCTCCGCGTATTGCCATTTCAACGCGCTTTCCATCCACGTCGAAGGCATGATATTGCGCGTCGAGGTCGAGCGCTTTGAACGCGGCGTTATGCATGGAAGGGGAGAGCGAATGGTCTATGGGGCTCCCAAGTACGCCATAAACCGTCGTTACTGCCATGACCGGATCTCTTCAAGTGCACGTTTTAGCTGCGAAACGCTCAGCATCCCAGGCGACGCGCGCTTTCCGGTAAACCCGTACGGCCGCATCTTGGGGGATATGCGCTGCCCGACGTACCCGTAGAGCAGTGATGAACCGTAAATCCCCATAAGTGGCCTGATGTGCGAGCCGAGTGCTCCCATGGGCACGACGGAGAACGTCAAGCCCTCTTCCTGTGCGGCAAGGCTTACGTCGAGCACTCTCGGCGCGTCACCCAGGTGCTCGATGGTGACGGCAAGCTTGACGACGTCGCCAAAGCTGTTTGCGGTGCGCATGATCTCAAGCATGGCTGCTTCTGTGGGCGTCCCGTCGAGATCGTGGTAAGAGAGCAGCGTCGGCCGCCCGTGGGTAGCCGCTTCTGCCATAAGGTCATCCCTGTCGGGCGCCATGAGCTCAATGTCGACGATGGATGCGTACGGCACGAGGGGGCTAAGCTGGTCTCGGCGGTTGATCGAGGCGTTGCCGCCCTCCTCGACCCGGCGATTCGTGAGGATGACCGGCAGGGAAACCTGCTCGAGGTCGCGCAGCACGCCATCTATGTCATCGGCGAGATCGACCCGAAACTCGATGATATCAGCTCCTTCCTCAACGGCCTGCTGTGCCTGACTTGGCTGGTAAAAGACGCCAACGATCTTTGGCCCCTCCTCTCCTCCGACAATCACGTCGCCCAGCTGAATCATGTGATCACCTCTCGATAAGCGTCTCTTCGACGCCGATGCCGAAATGCCGTCCCGCTCGCTCGTAGTGCGCAAGGACGACGTCTCCTGGCTTCAATGCGGTCACGGCAACGGGGGTGCCTCCTTCGGCGACGAGCTTTATGGTCTCGGCGTTTTGAAGCAGCGTCTTTATCGTCGTGCCCTCCACGTCTGCCTCGATGAGCATGAGAGGGCGCCGCTCAATTTTTATGCGGCCGACCACGCCGTGACGCGTCTCTCCGTTACTATGTACAATCATCACATCGTCGCCCGCTTCGAGCTCTGAGAGGTAACGCGTCTTGCCGTTCTCATAGATGTACGCGTGTACCGGTCCGGCGTTTACGCGAAACGGCCTGGGAGCGACGTACGGACTCTCCTCCGTTTCTGCGTGCACTAAGAAAAACCCGTTTGCGCCTGACCCGATAAGCATGCCTTCGCCGCTTGTCATCAGAGAACACGTGTCGATGCAGACGCGATCGCCCATTCCGACGGGCCTCACCGTCGTTACGGTGGCGGGCACGAGCTCTACAACGTGCTCTGATTTGCGCGCAAAATCCATCGTTTTAGCAATTTGGGACAGATCGGTGGTATCGAGAAGCACGCCATCAGCGCCGTGCTCCAGCGTCTCGAGCGCAGTTTTAGCCTCTTCGAACGATCTGACACCGGCGATGATTTCGACGGTTCCTTTCAAGGCAGCAATGAGGTTTTCTAAGGGGATTACCTTCCAGTCCGTTCCGATGACGATGAGGTGGTCGCACGCAGCCGCGACTTCTTGCGCAAACTGTTCGTGAGCTTTGTCCGAGACAACGACATAAGCGGCTTTCTCAGAGGTCAGCGAGATCAGCCGCTTGTAGTCTGTGGTTTCGGTTGCCGCGCCCGAAAGGGGAAGCGTTCCGTCGCCCTCACCTCCCCTTCCCACGACGCGGACGTCAGCGTGAACACTCCCCTCATCGTCAAACGCGGCCACCTTTATCGCGCCGAGCTGCTTGACGGCATCCACGTCGGCTTCGCCGACGAGCACGCAATCCGCACCCGACTCGAGCGCGAAGGTAATAACTGGCTTTCGCTCCTCCCACGAGCCTTCATCGGCCTTGATCCAGACGCTCTTCATTAACTACCACCCATGCAATTGCACCCAGTCATTTAACGTTAACGCTCAAGCTCCTTTAGCGCTTCGTTCACTGCAGCGTTCTCGTGCACGATGCGCGATATCGCTCGCACGATCTGGGTTGGCTTGTCGTGCTGGAACACGTTGCGTCCGATTGCCACGCCTCGTGCGCCCGCTGCGATCGCGTCTGAAATCATCTGGAGGAGCTCAGTGTCGGTCTCTACTTTGGGACCCCCGGCGATGATAACGGGGACGGGGCAGCTCTCAACCACCCGTCCGAATGACTCGGGGTCGCCCGTGTAGTTCGTCTTGATCATGTCGGCACCGAGTTCCGCGCCGGCTCGCGCGGCGTGGGCGACGACCTCCTCAGCGTACTGGTCGGTGACCTTAGCGCCGCGCGGGTACATCATGGCGAGCAGCGGCATGCCCCACTCGCTGCAGCGCTCGGCAACCGTACCGAGCTTCTGAAGCTGGTTGGCTTCCGTTTCAGACCCGATGTTTATGTGCACGCTCACTGCGTCGGCGCCGACTCTGAGGGCCTCCTCGACCGAACACACGAGCACCTTGTCGTTTGGGTCGGGGCCCAACGCCGTCGAAGCGCTCATGTGTATGATCAGTCCAATGTCTCGCCCGAACCCGCGGTGGCCGTGTGGCACCATACCCTTTTGCATGAGGACCGCGTTTGCGCCTCCGGCGGCCACCTTGTTGACCATGTCGGACAGGTTCACGAGGCCTTTGACGGGGCCGATGGAGATGCCGTGATCCATGGGGATGACTACGATGTTCCCGCTGTCGCGGTTGGTAATTCGTTCAAGCCGTACTAGTTTTCCGATTTCCATGTGTATTCCTCAATATTGCTAAAGTGTAACACTGTAGCACTATCTATCATATAAACCTTTTCGAAGAACTTTATTAGCCAAGCGAGCAGAAGAAAGAACGATGCTCGTTGGCGTGCTGGGGCCAGAAGGGTCGTATAGCGAGATGGCGGCATTAGCACTGGGTAACCCCGAGGGGGCCCTCTGCTATTTCACCACTATCGAAGACGTCGCGCGCGACCTCATCGAACGCCGACTCGACTGCGGTGTCATCCCCTTGGAGAACTCCATTGAAGGATCGGTCGGGGCCACGCTCGACGTGCTCTCAACCCTTCCGGTCGAGATCGTCCGCGAGATTGTGCTTCCCATCCGTCACTATTTAGCGGCTCGGGAGGGCGCGGATATTCACGTCGTTTACTCTCACTGGCAGGCAATCGCTCAGTGTAACGCGTTTTTGCGCGCGTTTGGCCGGGAAGTCGTCGCAGTCAGCAGCACTTCGCAGGCCGCACGCATGGCAAGCGAGAACGGACGCGCCGCAGCGATCGCCTCATCGCGCGCCGCCGAACGTTATCGCCTGCAGATCGTCCAGGCCGATATCCAGGATGTTGCGGACAATTTCACCCGATTCGTCGCCATCGCGCGACGCGGCCGGCGGGCAGAGGCGCACGAGGGTACAAAGACCTCTGTTGTGCTCGAGCTCAAGCGGAACAGGCCAGGAGCGCTCTATGAGGTGCTCCACGTCTTTGCCGAACGTCAGCTGAATCTAACGAAAATCGAGTCCCGACCTGCAAAGCGGTCGCTCGGTGAGTACGTATTCTACATCGATCTTGAGCGAAATGCCTCTGATGCTGTGGTCGTCAACGCGTTTGATGCGCTGCAATCGCACGTCTCGCGATTGAAGGTGCTCGGCTCGTACACCTCCGAAACCCATTTGACGTCGTAATGTCAATGGCACCACGATGCGTGCGGACGCCGCTCTTATAGCAGGTGCGTTTGTCGGGTCGATTGCGCTTACCGTTGTTCTCATCGTAGTGCTTCACATACCCTTCGTGCTCTTATTCCTCCCGATTATTCCGTTCCTGCTGCGCCCACGACGCCGGCCCACGGTCAAACGCTGTGCGTCGTGCGGGTGGCAAACGGACGACCCGCGCCACGAATACTGCCCGTGCGACGGCAGCGCGCTGGTCACAGATACTATATAATGAATGGCACAATGAGGAGAGCGAATGAAGCTGCTCGCGACCGACCTCGATAATACTCTCACGGGTGACCGTGCGGCCTATCACCGGCTGGTCGTCCTGCTCTCGGCGCATCACGACGTCTCGATCGCCTACGTTACCGGGCGCGACAAGATTCAGACGTTTGAGATTATGGATGCCGAGTGCCTGTGCGAGCCGGACTACACGCTGTGCAACGTCGGCACCGAGATCTATGTGGGCCCTGACTACCGGAGGGATGACGCGTGGACGCGCCACATCGATCATCACTGGGACCGGTTCGCGGTGCAGGAGGCACTGGCGACCATCCCGTACCTTTTCCAGCAATCGCGCCAGTTTGAGTTTAAGCAGAGCTATCATCTCTTTCACAAGGCTGATATTGTCATTCCTGAAATCCACGAGCGACTCGATGAAATCGGCGTTGCGCACAAGGTTATTTACTCAAGTGGGACGGATCTCGACGTGATTCCCGCGAAAGCGGGAAAGGGAGAAGCGGTTGATTACGTCAGAAAGCGGCTCAGAATTCGTCGAAAGAACGTCCTCGCTGCCGGGGACAGCGGAAACGACGTCGGGCTGCTCTCTGCCGGGTTTTTAGCGGTCGTCGTCGGGAACCACAAAGCGGAGCTCAATGCTGACGCGCTGCCAGAGGACGTTTATTGGGCACGCGAAAGCTACGCGGGAGGCATCATCGAGGGAACTCAGCACTTCGGATTCCTGAAACCCGCAGACGTCGTATGAGGCGCGCCCCCAGTCGCCTATGCCTTTTAGCGCCGATGTCATTCAATGGGTATCGGTCGAAGAGCGCGTTTGGGGCGATCGGTTTCGGTATCGGTGTCGCGCGCGTCAGCCGCGCTCTTGGTAAAGTAGTCAAGCGCGTCAGGACAGCTGAGCGCCAGTTGCTCGTAGAAGCGTCGCGTTACCATAAGGTCACCGGTTTCGATCTCGTGGTTGTAAGCGTGCGAAAGCACCTGTGGAAGCGCGCCGACGCGCTTTAGGATGACGCGAATGGCCACGACCGCGGTGTCTACGTCATTGGCAGACCAGCTCTCTGTCATGTCGGCATGCACGTTCGCCGCTATCACATAAAAACGTACGCCGGCTTCTGGGATCTCTGTGCTTTTTTTGTGTTCAATCGAGAGGCGTGTCGTCGTGCGTTGAGAGGGCCTCGGTGTGTGTATGAATGTATGGACGGATGGTTTAGATAATGTGGTGCCAAGTGATAGTTCATTTTCGCCCCGCTTTCGCAGCGGTCTTCTCTGCAGTCTGTACTGCTTTAGTGATGAGCTTTGCAGATGAGATGAAGCAGAACAAGGGACAGTTCTTACGCGAAATGTACACCTTAGCAGAGGGTCGATTCGGGGTTCTGATCGATTCTTACGACGTCGGCGAGAAGTATGGGTTTGACTGGGAGACACTCGAAACGATCGTCGAATACTTGGAGGCAAAAGGGCTCATCACTTCATATGAGGGGACGTTGTATGCATCGCTTACGCTCAATGGAGTTGAATACGTCGAGTGCACTGAGTGATTCGTGTTATTTGCAGCGTTCTCACTTGGCGTTCAATTCTGTATGCCTATCAGTGATTTGATGGCGGGATTGCCCATAATCGGACGACACAAGGGAAGGCCTTAATAGTCTGGGCATTTGGAGGCGAATCCCGTGAAAGTCCCGCTTAACAAAGACACTATGACGAAATGCACGTATCCCGGATGTCCGACTTTTCGAGAGCAATCTTAGCGACGGAACGTATTGTGCTATGGGCGTGAGTGAGAAGAAACCCGAGATGAAGGGCTGTGATTGCTTGAGCTGCCCTGTCTATGTCGAGTACAACCTCAACGGCGCCTATTTCTGTACGCACGGCGCGGCAGAGTGAGCCGTCAACACTGAGCCCACGCGGTTTGCCGCGCTTTCTGCGATTTTGCACGGCGCTTCATGTAACTGAAGAAGCGAGAGTTTGGCGTTTTTTGTTTGACCTTTGACTCGGCGTGCTCGTATCCGCGGGAGCTGTTAGGAAGTGGCATTCAGTGGGATCTCATACGACCCTGCTTTTTTTGCGATTTCGGCGACGGTGACGGCGCATTGAGCCCGCGGTACGACTCGTAACGTGATTTCGTGACGCATCGCCGGTGAGAAAAGCTATTAACGAAACATCAGCATGCTGTGGTGATGAAAGGCGTTATCGTCGGCGGCACTCGCACCGGTGTCGGAAAGACCACAATAACCCTCGCCTTATTAAAAGGACTCGCTAACGCTGGCTATGACGTGCAGTCTTTCAAGGTCGGCCCGGGCTTCGTGGATGTGAGACTTCACGAACGGGTCACTGAGCGGCCGTGCTACAACCTCGACGCCTTCATTATGGGTGAAGCAGGCGTCAAACGTGAGCTCGCGAAATCGAACGCCGACATGGTCGTTATCGAGGGCGCTTCGGGGATGTACACCGGCGCGTCGAGCACGGCGCGCATCGCTGATATCATTGGCGTCCCTATTATCCTCACCGTCGATGCGAGCGCATCTTCAGAAAGTGTGGCTGCTACGGTTCTCGGATTTGCCCAATACGCATCATATACCTCATACGTTGCAAAGGTCGTCGGCGTCGTTGCGACGCGCGTCGGCAGCGACAAGCACGTGAATGACATACGGCGTGCGTTGGCGAAGATCGGGGTTCCACTCCTGGGCGTTCTTCGAAAGGAAGTCTGGGATCTCAGCCGAAGTCTGACCACGGCCCCTCGACAAAAAGAAGCGGTGACTGATGCCGCCCTCGCTGCAGTGTACGACGAGCTCGATGTCGCGTCCATAACGAGCAGCGCTTCAGAACTTCCCGCGCACGTTCCCGTGCCGCCCCTCGATATCAAGGCGGACATAACGATCGGCATTCCTTTGGACAGCGCGTTCTGCTTTTACTATCGCTCGAATCTTGAGGCGCTCGAACATGCCGCGAAGCTCGAGTATTTTTCACCGCTCACGGACCGGCTGCCGCTAGTTGATGCCCTCTATGTGGGTGGGGGGTATCCGGAGGCGCACGCTCAGCAGCTCAGTGCAAATGCAGGCCTTTTAGATGATATCTATTCGAAAGCTGCAGAGGGCATGCCGATTTATGCAGAGGGCGGTGGACTCGCGTATCTTTCGCGTTCACTTGCGGCGAAAGATGGCGTTAGGCATAAGCTCGTGGGAGTTATTCCGGCTGAGGTCCAGGTGACCGACACCCTCCAAGCGGTGGGACATTCTGAAGCTGAGCTCGTGAGAGACTGCGCGATTGCAGTCAAAGGCGAACGATTGCGCGGACACGAATACCATCATTTGGTCGCCGTGGTGGACGATGATGCCCGATTTGCGTACAAAATGAGACGCGGTAGAGGCATCGATGGATGCGACGGAATCGTTGAACATAACGCTATTGCGTCGTGTCAGCACGCACACGTGTACGCAATGCGCGCGGGATTTGACACTTTTATTCGCGAAGCTCGCAGGTATGCGAGGTCCTAACGCTCGCCCGCATTCCGCCTTCCTTCGGATGTCAGCTCACTTATTCATCTGCACGATTGTGTTGGCTCACATCGCAGAGCTTGCTCGAAGCCAGCGTCCCCGATTTCATCGCTCCAATACGTTGGCTTCTGATAGCAATAGCCGCGTTGCCGTTCATTCGTACGAGTCTCGCTTTATGGTTCGTCAACGGATCACGTAGAGTCATTTCGCAACGTTTATTGCATCCCGCAGTAGTTGACTAAAAACGTCGTACGGTTGGGGCGACCACATCAAGTCCCTCAAGCTAGTGAGGAACGATGAAGCCGACTGAGAAGCTTCCGGACCTGCTTGAGTTTTTCAACATTATAGCGAGAATCCGGCGTCTCAACGAGGTTTTTCGCCTCAGCTCGAGAATCCGCTATTTGTACGAGGTCCTGTGCTTTATCCTCATTATCTTTGACGTCTTTTTCCTGTTCCTTACCGTCATCTTTAACCTCAGACAAGGGAGCTTGCAGGCAATAGCGACGTTTGACGCGGTCGTCGTGCTCTTCTTGTGGGTCGAATACCTGTTTCGGGTGAACGAGCAGGACGACAAGTGGCGCTACGTCGCGTACCAGTGGACCGACATCCTCGCCATCATTCCTTTCGACTATCTTGCCCTCGTCTCGTTCGGCATTGCCCTGCCGCTTACGCTCGTCTTCAAGCTTCTGCGACTCGTGCGAATCGTCGCCCTTTTAAGGTTCTCGCGACGCCTCGAAAAAGAAGTCCTCGCTTTTGCCGAAAAGACGCGGCTCATCTACGGCTTAGCCATCTACTTGCTCGTCATCATCGTTGGCGCGTTTCTCTTCTTTTACATCGAATCACCGGTGAATCCCAACGTCGGCAGCCCTAACGACGCGCTGTGGTACATGATCGTCACCATAACGACAGTCGGCTACGGGGACGTGGTGCCTTATACCGGGCTCGGCAGGATTATCGGGGTCATCGCAATGATCTCTGCCATCCTCTTTGCGAGTCTCGTAACCGCCACCACCACGACGGCCCTCCTCGAGAAGTTCAGGGCAGAACGGGAGGAAATCACGAAAGGAAGCAAAGAGACGATCGGAAACGTTATCGCACAACTGAGCGCAATCGAGAAGCGCTTAGAGAAGCTCTCTACATTGGAGGACCGCACGGACGAAATCAAGGCTGACCTCGCCGAGCTCAAGGGGATGCGAGCAGCGGTGCAGAGCCTGAAAGAATCGGTCGAGGGAAAGAAGCAGGGAGGCTGAGTTTTTTCCCGAGCGCTGTTCCTGGTCGGCTCTGATATGAAAGAGCAGAGTTATAGTAACGATAGAAAACCCGAGCTAAAGCCGAAAAGCAGCCGGGGCAAACGTTTATCTTTAGGTGTCCTCTTTTAACGTAAACGACGCGTTTACGTGCGTGAGGCGAACGATGTTCTGCAAACTAGGGTTTTCAAAGCTGTTGTTGCTATTTGGTCTCGCCATAGTAGTGATGCACGTTATCTTGTTGGCGCTTACAATAGTGATACACGTTGTACTGTTGGTCCCTTGTCTCAGAAAGACTGTGATGAAGCGCGGCTCGTGCTGTCACTGACCTGACTGCTCGTTACCTCAAGCGGGGATGCTCCAGTTGCTGAGGCCTCTGGGTAGTCTTTGTAGCGTGACCCCGCATAAAACTGAATGCGCTTGTTGATCACAAGAAATGCAATGTAGGGAACGCCTATTTCCGTGCTCATCCTTCTTTTGGCGTCGGCGACACACCTCCTTCAGGATGTAGGATTTCGCGCGCGCTGCACGTAACCGCACGTAAAACTTCGCGCTGCAGGACAACAACACGAAATGGGCAAAACAAAAGATTGGAGCGCTCGCTTGCGTGAAGGGCGCAGAGGGCTTCTTGTCGCTGCAATAGTTGTGGTGGCTGGCCTCCTCCTTATATACGTAGCCAATAACAGGCTAAGCGCGACGACTCCAAGCCAAGCGCTAGTTGCTTACGTCGGCGTATTTGTGGTCGCCGCTGGGATATTGTATGGTGCGAGCACGTTGCTTGTCCGGGAATGAGTCCATTTGGTTGCCGACGTTGGCATTACGGCGCCGCGCAACCGAGCATTGCGGTTGGCGACAGCGTGCACACGCATCGAACTCGCCCCGAATCACGAGCGCGTTCGCCGCGTCAGTCGATGTCTAACGGCAACGGGCGCCTCGCAGGTATCTAAGCGTCTTTTTTCTGCGCTCTTGTTTCAGCGGGCGTGGCAGAATCATCGCCGCCCAGAAGGTCCACGAGCCAACGCGCCTCCGACTTCGGTGATTACGTCGAGAGCTTGGTTGGCGAGCTTCTGCGGATGTACAACGTCCCTCTAGGAGTAATCACGACCACTGTTGAGATCGAGAACGTCCAGCTCGGCGTGGACGCCGCCATCCCCTGCGCGCTCATCATCAACGAGCTCGTGTCAAACTCGTTAAAGCATGCGTTTCCGGACGGAAGGACGGGTGGCGTTACCGTCGCTCTACAGCGTTCGAACAGGGCGTATACGTTGACCGTTGCGGATGACGGCGTGGGATTCCCACCTGATGTGGACTTTCGGGCGACCGACTCATTGGGCATGCAGCTCGTTGTCACGTTGGTCAATCAGCTCGAGGGCACCATTGAACTGAACAGAGAGAACGGAACGGCTTTTGTCATTTCGTTTCACGGTGACTAGTGCGTCAAAAACGCTCCCACAACTGCACGTCTACGACGTGCTCAAGAAAACCTCTGTTGTGATTGTAGATACTCATCTTTTGCTTCGGCTGGATTAGAGAGGGCCAATACTACCATAACGATGCCGACCGCTAATCCTTTTATCGGCGGCCGTTGGGGCTACTTTATTCTTGTATACGCCGTTTCCCTGCTCGTCTTTCATCTATTGGTCAAGAGAACTCGGCACGTTGTTGGGCAACGCAGCACACGGTTTGCTTCTGTTTCTGGGCAGCATCTTCTGTCTGGATCTTCGCTCGTCGTCGATTATCTCGGGGTCCAACTTGCCATGTCATTGCAGCTTTTTCTATCGCAAGAAAAAATCGTTGTACAACAGATCACCTATGCGCTGCATACTGTCAATCGACTGCGTCCACTCTTGTTCCAAAGCAGACAAAAGCCATTGAGCGCAGTTCGGATCGCTCGTGCAGAATGCCACGTTGGGACGCTCGAGAGAAATATGCTCAATCAAGTGTTCATGAGCAAGCGTCAAAGATGACTCAATTGCGCTAACAACGATCAGCTCTTCAAGAAACGAAACTCGACAGAACTTTGGGATTCGTTGGATACGGCCTGCAGACGGTCGCCACAAATCAACACGCCCCAGCCAGCCAACTAACAGATTTTTCGGTATATTTTTTTAAAAAAACCGCTGTAGGCTTTTTTTATGCGAAAGGTTTAAGCCGAAGATAACACTAATTATTTATACTAAAAAGCGGGCGATAAGTGCCGGTGCACACTCAAGGGCGCGACATAACGTGCACCCCCGCAACAACAAGTCAAAAAAGAATAGGAGGCAAGATAAGAAAAAAATACCAAATAAAGACGAAACTAAACGTCGCGAATACGACAAGAAGTTCAAACAGCAGCGGCGTTCCGAGGGGTGGACAAAAAAAGAGGTGGACATGCGTCTAACCGAGATCGAAGTGGCGACTGCTCAAGACCTCCGCGACGTGCTAACGAGGTCGTCGCCGAGCTCGACGTGTTTCAGTCCGATCTCACCTATGGCGAGGCCCCCGACTACCGCTTGCAGGCAGCGCAGCAGTAGGAGACACGCACCGTGCCTTGTTACCTACGACGTCGACCCCCTCGCGCTCAGTATGCCATTTGAAGAGGTTTGTTGCGGCTATTATCCCGACCTCATACACTACGAGGGGCCAGAACGGATGTGATGTGCCGATCCGATACGTTACATCAATCAGTGTAGCTACATCCATAAATCCGAAGAAGAGGTGCGCTTCTTAGGGCTTTGCGGGGAAGTTTCATCGGCGCAGCGACCTCAAAGCTGTTGAGACACTATATACTAACCTTGAGGCGCGAGTCTGCGTATCGCGCTAACAAGCAGGTCCAAAAGTCCGCTCGTATGGCCGCCGCCGTCACGGTCGTGTGTAATCGACCGCACCGTGCTCTTTCATCGCGCTATTCGTTTCTGTTTTGGAGGCAAAGTCCGTAACGCCCATCTCGTTGCGCAGCCAAAACCCGCTCACCATAACGTCGTTGTAGAGACAGTGATAATTCTCGCACGGCTTTCCAGCATGCGCCAAACTACCCTCGCACACGTCAAAAAACGAGTAGAAGCCGCGAAGGAGCGTCACTTCTCTGCCCCACCGCGAACAAAAGGCCGGCACCTGTTTGTGACCGCGTGCCCGCGGCGTCACTTCGCCTCGCCGTTCCGCTTCTCGGCGGTCTCTCTCGGAAAGATAGAGCTTCACTGCTTGTCGCGCCCGTTCACCGAACAGCGCCGTGAGGGCGTCTGATGCCGCCTCTCTCACTTCGTCGTGCACATCGGCCAACGCATCGATAAGCGGCTCAACCGCTCTGCTGTCTCCCAACGCTCCGAGGGCTCGGGCGGCCTCTGTGCGAACGACGTTATCGGCGTCGTCGCGCAGCACCCGAATAAGCGGCTCGACCCCCCTCAGATCACGCAGCGCTCCGAGAGCGGTTGCCACCGCATAGCGAACGTTTGCACTGCCGTCGTTTAGCGCTCGAACGAGCGGCTCAACCGCGCCGACATAGCCTAACCGCCCAAGCGCTTCCGCTGCTCTAGCGCGAACGGTCATCGCTTCGTCACGGAGCGCGTCCGTGAGTGGTCCAACGGCCCTCGAATCTCGAAGCTCGTCCAAGGCATGTGCCGCTTGATAGCGAGTGGCCGCGTCGGCATCCTTGAGGGCACGGATCAGCCCCCCGACATCTCTTTCCGCTTTCATCTTGTCCATGTTTGGGGTTGGCACCGGCACGATTTACACCTCTCATCACGATGCGTTCAATCTTAGCGTTTCAAGAGGGATTGGCGCATACCCGTTAAAACCGTTGTGCTTCGGAAGCGGCGAGTGCGATGTTTCGCTCCTTATCACGCCGAAAAGGCAAAAAGTGAGGAGCTACGTTACTCAAACGCACTGCAGGCCAACGACGACAAGCCTACGCGTACGGCTGACGCCGCGGCGGCGCTTGAACGGGAGACGCGTGACCGTGTCGTATCGTGGCAACGGGAAGGTGAACGGTGTGGCGCCCTCTGGAGATACCGATGCACAAACGCTCCCTGTCGCGGATAGGACGCTCGTCCTGATCGTTGTAACGCTCGCCGCCTTCCTCACGCCCTTTGACGTGTCCGCCGTGAACATCGCGCTTCCGTCGATAGCAGGTGAGTTCGCGATGGACGCCGTCACGCTCGCGTGGGTCGCGACCGCCTACCTCCTCACCCTGGCGATCTTTCTCGTCCCGTTCGGCAAGTTTTCAGACATCTACGGCAGGAAACGCGTCTTTGCCTACGGGGCGCTCCTCTTTTCCGTCGCGTCGTTTCTCATTTCGCTCTCGTTTTCGAGCACGTCAGTGGTCGCCTTTCGTGCGTTCCAGGGCTTCGCGGCGGCCATGATAACGGGCACAGGCTTTGCCATCCTCACGTCAGCCTATCCGGCCGGTGAGCGGGGCAAGGCGCTCGGCATCAGCACCGCCGCCGTCTATCTCGGTCTGTCGGTCGGCCCGTTCCTCGGCGGCCTCATGACGCAGTATATCGGATGGCGCAGCATCTTTTACGTCAACATCCCGCTGGGGATCATCATCGCTGTCGTTAGCCAGCGCAAGCTCAAGTGGGAGTGGGCCGAGGCAAAGGGCGAACCGTTCGACCTCATAGGCTCGATCGTCTTCGGGTTAGCGCTCTTCTCGCTCGTGTACGGCCTGACACAGATTCCTGCGTTAAGTAGCCTTGGACTCCTCGTCTTTGGGGTCGCGGCGGCCGCATCGTTTGTCGTCTGGGAGTTGCGGGTGCGATTTCCTGTCTTCAACATCACTCTTCTCGTCAGGAACCGGGCGTTCGCCTTTTCAAACGTGGCCGCGCTCATCAGCTATAGTGCCACGTTTGCCGTAACCCTGTTGCTGAGCATCTACCTACAGAGCGTACGGGGATTCAGCCCCGAAATAGCGGGTATTATACTGATAGCACAGCCCATCGTGCAGGCTGCCGTGTCGCCGGTGGCGGGGCGGCTTTCGGACAGGACCGAACCGCAGGTCGTCGCCTCGATAGGAATGGGAATGACCACCGTCGGCCTCGCCCCTTTCATTTTTCTAACGCCGACGACGCCCATACCGGTAGTCATCGCGAGTTTGGCTATTCTCGGGTTCGGGTTTGGTCTCTTCTCGTCGCCGAACACGAACGCCGTCATGAGCTCTGTGGAAAGCCGCTTTTATGGGCTGGCCTCGGGAACGATCGCGACGATGCGCACGATCGGGCAAGTGCTGAGCGTCGCGCTCGTCGAGCTCATTTTTGCGCTCATCATCGGGCAGACGGTGATTACTCCTGAGTCATCCGGGCTCTTCATGCAGAGCAATCAACTCGCCTTCTCGCTCTTCACCGTGCTCTGCTTCCTCGGCATCTTTGCCTCGCTCGCCCGGGGGAGGGTGCGATAGGCGTCGAAAAAGGGCATCTTGGCCCTGCTCTGTAAAAAAAACAGTCAGTCACGAACGAGCGACGCCGGCGCGCATCAGATTACGCAAAGTAGCTCGCGCTCGACCGGTCAAAGTCCTCGACAAGCTTGATCTTGAGATCTTTCGGTTGCCACGATGCGTTCGGGTACGCGAGGTTTGGGATGAAACGTTCGGTGTTTGCCGCAAGGAGCGTGGCAGGGTGCTCCTCACCAAAGACGCTCTTTGTGATCGCGTGGACGCGTTGCCTCACGACGTGCTCGCTGAGGAACCCCAAGGAGTGCATGTACTCGTGGAGCTGCACGTGAAACACGTAGGGCTTCCAGAGTGCCGGGTCGGTCTCCTTGATGCGGAGAAGCGGGATCTCGTTCATGACGATGATGTTCGATCCGATGGGGTAAAACGCCCCGAAGAACCCATTGGGTTGGTTGCCGAGGTTCGCTAAACCGAGCATAATACCGCCTCGGCTCATGCCCGTCGACCTCTCGACGGTCGCCTTGACCACTTCAAAGATATCGGACATGGTCTCAGCGTTTTCAAGTCGTTTGATCAAGTAATCGTCCATCGTGCTCCGTTGCAAACGGTTTAGTCAGCTTGCGTTAATATTTATCTTTAGATATATATTAAGATACGGCGATACTTAAGCGTTTCACCGCTAGAGTGTGGCGACGACGAGCGTCCATTGTAACGTCGGTTCACGAAAATGCCAACCGAACTCACGGCTGCAGTTTAGCCGGTAGTACTCACCGCCCTGCTTAAGCGAGCGGCGCTCCCAGCTCACCCTTGAGTCACCACACGTTTGAATGAACCTTCTCCTTGCTGAACCTGTCTTGTGCTGGCGGCTCTTCGGCAGGATAGCCGATCACGACAAACGCCAGCGGAATCACGCCTTCGGGGAGCTGGCAGTGCTTGGTAAACCCGGCCACGTGCCCGTCCATGGGGTAGACGCCTGTCCACACCGCCCCCAATCCAAGCGCGCGGGCAGCGATGAGGAGGTTCTGCGTGGCCGCCGAACAGTCTTCCACCCAGAATCCCGGGACGATGACGTTCCGCGTATCCGCGCAAACGAGTATGCCGAGGGGTGCGCGCTTAACCATACTCGCAAACGGGCTAAACTTCGGAATAGCGTCGAGCATTTCGCGATCCTTTATGACAATGAACTCCCAGGGCTGTTCGTTCGCCGCCGACGGCGCACTCATCGCTGCCGCAAGGAGCTGCTGGATCGTCTCATCATCAATTTGCTTGTCTGTGTATCGTCGCACACTTCTTCGCGTGTGAATAGCTTCTAGTGCATCCATCGCTCTCTTCCTCCACCCGTTTCATTTTAATGAGCTGCCAAGTGAGATAGCGCGCGGAAAAAACGCTGGTGCGTTGAATGTTGCCGCGGTTCTTGGCGGAAAAAAGGTTAGCGCCAGCAGCACTTATAACCGTCGCCGTCCTGCGTATCAAGATGACAGGCGCGAACAAAAGAATCGTAAAGCTGCACCTGCACCGGTAGGCTTCCAACGCAGCTGCTCGACAAAAGCTGCTTTTAATGTTTTTTTGTTTCTGACTCTTTGAGCGCACGCGAGTTGGGTCTGTCGAACACGCACGCCGCGCCATCTGCGAAATCGGTCAGCGTCGTCTCAAGGAGGTGCGCCGCGCCAGAAAACGTGACCTCGACAAAGTCGACACCCTTAGAAGTTAACGTCACTAAATGTGAAAACGACTCGTGACGCTGCTCAATGATCCCCTTCTTTGCGAAATAGCTAACGACGGATGTGCACGTGTGGCGGTCGAAGCCCAGCTTTCGCGTGATCGTGCGGACGTCACCGCACGTGCTGCTATCGCCTTTGGTTACTGAATACAGCGTGTGAATGAACTGATCTTGCTTGCATCGCAAGTCGTCCAGATGCCGTGGCATA
>Ga0116104_1000157_pt1 | contig 60391 bp, 73 predicted proteins | sample June2015DPH_4_15_FD_89715 | JGI IMG/M metagenome (GOLD analysis project Ga0116104, IMG submission 89715) | Peatland microbial communities from SPRUCE experiment site at the Marcell Experimental Forest, Minnesota, USA - June2015DPH_4_150 | ecosystem: Environmental > Terrestrial > Soil > Wetlands...
ATTATCTCATTAGCAATCGGTTTTATTATCCTCATAGCTGGCGTGTCTCTATATTTTAAGCTAAATACTGGAACGAGCTTTCTAAGCGCAGTTTTAGGATTTTCCACTCCTTTCTTTTTCATAAGCGGTCTGCTTCTCAGAGCGCATCTTAGGGTAAAGAAAGGACAACCACCTTTTAGTTGGTAACTTCAGTTTTCCCACCTTTTGGTACAGGCATCTGTTTTACTTTCTATTTCACCCCAAGCATCCACCACAAAGCTTGTCAAAGCCCAGCCCAATCCTCACTTTTCAGTTGAAAGAGGAATATGAGAAAGCGGTTAGGTTTTTCACCAAGCTTAGACTTTCCATGAATGAATGCAGATTTCAGGGAGTCCGTAGAAGTTCTTCATCGAAGTTTCGTAAATTATGTGCATAGAGTATGTTAAACTTGGGCTATTCATATCGAACCAGATAGATGGGTTTGCTTGCCTCCATTTTCTTCTGTTGTGCCGTTATGTCTTTCAAGGATTTTGCGTGTGGCATTTGTGCAATATTTTCCTCCATGATATGAGCAGATACTGTAGCACAGAATAACTGATCATTGATGCTGACATTTTTTTGTTCGTTTTTCATCTTTCGTCAAGTCCTCACATATATATTAAGATTTAATAAACGTTTTCAAAGAACCGTAGAACGCCAAGACAGATCTCAGTATCCTTTTTCGCAATGATTTCAGGGAGTCCATAGAAGTTTAGAGTCTAAGCATCTAATCTTCTAGCGCGCGCTGTCCCAGAGGTATCTCTGACGTTTCAGCAACTTTCACAAGAGTCGATTTTTCCATCTCCGTTCTTCATATTTTTCTCTCCAATTTTCAATCTCGATTAATTGCTAATCGCAGGTGCTTGCCACAAATACTTCGTGTCCTGCACTTGCCTGAGCAAGAACTCGGCCAAGTCTGCACGCGAAATCCATGTGCCTACTTCACCCTTTCCAACATAGCCAGCCTTGACTTTTCCAGATTGTTTGCGTCGATAACATACGGTGTGTCGCCTATTCCGTCGCCGTTTGAGTCAGTACCGTTGTAATCACTCCAATAGTTGCCGCCAGAAGGATAACCATTATCCCAAATATTCGCTGAGTCGATAGACAATTTGAGGGTATTGTTGAAAAAGTTTCTATTACGTCAACTAAAATATACCCGGAGTTCCTATCCGTTCTTGGAGGTAGGTTCATGAAAACCAAGCTGTTGTTCATCTTGATTTTGCCGTTGCTCACGAGTCTTTTGCTGGTTCTACCTGCCAGGGCGTCGGACACCACGGTCTCGGTTGATCCTCAATGGAATTACATCGATGTGGGCGAGAATTTCACTGTCGAACTCAGGCTTGAAAACGCGCTGAACCTTTATGGATGGCAGGTTGCGCTGAGCTTCAACGCATCTGTTCTGAACGTTGTCAACGTCGCGTATGCTCCTGACCACATCTTCAATGGACATGTCGTCGTGGAGGCAGGTCCAATTATAGACAACGTTGAGGGTTACGTCCTCCATTGTGCTTGCCTGCTAGGCAACAGCGACAGCGTGAGTGGGAGCGGGGGACTCGATGTAATCACGTTCACCGTTGTTACCCACGGCGAATCCCTCCTACACGTAGTCAGAGAAGGAGAAGGCATCATAAAGGGAGGTTTTGCCACAATTCTAGTGGATCCTCTGATCGAGGAAATTGCCTTTGCTTCCACCGATGGGCATCATCACAACCATCTACAGGGAGACATAACCGGCCCCATGGGAAAGGCCGACGCCAGAGTCAACATGATTGACATAGCCTATCTGATATCACAATATGATACTACGCCGAGCTCTCCGAACTGGAACCCTAAAGCAGACCTAAGCGGTGACGGCAAAGTCGACATGAGAGACGTCAACATAGCGTTACACAATTTTGGACTCCACTGGCCATGAACCGTGAGCAAACGCTATCTTGAGTGCTGACTTACTCTCCCAACTTCCCTTTTTTCTGACAACACCGATGCATGCACAACCGAACTTGCAGAGACTGTTAGCGAAGTCATGGCATTTGCCGCGTGGCCATCCGCGTTTCCATTGCACCGGTTCTCAGGAGCTCTCTGACGAGTTCAGTTTCTATTACACCAATGTTTATATCTCCATGGTTGTTTGGATACCTTGGGGGAGGATACGGTGCCCCAAATAACGTGTCCTAATTGTGGAACAACCATAAACTTGGAAAACCGCAGAAAAATCGATTTTGATCTGATACTGAACGCGGTCAAGAGAGAACCTCAGAAGTTCACCGATCTGCTGAAAGTCACACGTCTCTCGCGTAAGACCTTGAGTCTGAGATTGAAAGAAATGTGTCAGAGTGGAATGTTGGTCAAGCGAGACGGGAAGTACGATAAGAATGAACTTGGACAGCCTCAAGGCGGCACTGGAGGTGTTGGGAAAGGATTCACGAGACTGCTTCCAAGCAGGAAAATGAGGATTGGCCTGTCCTTGATTTCGCTCGTGCTACTGTCTTCGGCATCAGGTTACGCTCTGGCAGTTTACATTGAAAGTTCCAGTCCCAAGCAACCTGCGTATGGGCCCGTGAATTTGATGAATGTGACCATGGCACTTGACGTCAACGATGTTGAAGACCTTTACGGGTGGCAAGTCGTCATATCCTACAACTCGAGCGAACTCGGAGTCTTGGACACCGTGCCAGGAAGTTTCCTCCAATCTCAGTTCTTCGCAAAGAGCACCGTTAACGCGTCGAAAAGCCTGTTCGTGAATAGCACGATGGAAGCCGAAGGAGAACTGATGTTGGGTGGCTGTCTCGTGGGTCAGGTTCCAGGCGTGAACGGAACGGGTAGGCTGGCGACAATCATTTTTGCAGTTTTCTCGCAGCAGTACGACCAGCCGAAACTGGTTCCAGACTCTGACACCTTCCTACTCAATTCCACTCTGTCCGAAATCCCTTGGAATAACTCAACCCTGACGTTAAGTCTCTTGAAACAGAATTAACTCGAAAAGTGCGCAATCAAAAAATTGGGAAATGGTTTTACAGGATGGACTCTCGGTTCATTGGCGCGCGCTAGGAAGAAGAAGGGCGGTCGCAGGAGACATCGCCATTGTCTATGAAATTAGGGCAACCCCGTCCTGCCTTAGCTCAACCTCGCAGCGCCCCATCGTTAATCTATCTCATCCAGTAACAAACAAAAGAACAGAGAAAGGGGAATCGCGGAGTGATGTCTCCATTGGCTTAGGATTCAACTCCCGTCGCCGGCTCGACGATTGCGGAAAGGCTCAACTCGCCTACGCGTGCGCTAAGAAAAACCGGGAGCCACCTACCGTTATATTTTTCACATCCCGTATTTGAGGCAATGTTAGTGAATTTCAACATTTATTACATTAGTCCAAGCTGTTTCATCATTCCGACTACATCGTAGAAAAGACGTTCCTCTGTGATTTCGTTGTTTTTCCAAGTGGCAACGGTGCAGAACTCAAGCTTAGCCGTTTTGTGAGTAGGCTGAATAACTTTTCCATCAGGCATTTTCATTGGTCCTATCATGGTTGCTGTCCAGTCAGCGACAGAACAAGTGTAGTTGCCATCGCCGAAAAGAATCTTGTAAGGATTATTAACCAGCTTATTATCAAACGTTTTGAAGAATTCGACAGATTCTTTGTAATGCGCCTCTCGCCCTCTTGTCGGCTCCGGCTGACCCGGCCAGTAGACAGCAACGTTTGCTGCGTGACGTTTCTTAAATGTCTCCCAGTCCTGATCGTTCCAAGCATCATCCAAAGTCATCATCAATTTCATGTTTTCCTTCACACCCATCACAATCACCTCAACAGTCCGAAGTCATTGCTACGATAATAAAGTTGCGAAAACTGCTAAGGAAAGCGCGCTAAAAAAGAGGTGTTTTCAAGAGAACGCAGGTCGACAAGATTTCCTTGGCAAGTCTTGATAGGTCTTCAGGTTAGTGGCAAGGCATGAGGGACAGGAAGCTTTTGGAGCCTTGTATCGCGTGTGCTCTTTCGGTGTATGACGGTAGAAGTCTGAACCTCTTTGGGTTCTAGCCTGCGTGCTATTTGTTTCTGCTGCGGCAAGTCTTGCAAACGCCATAAATATCCAAGCGTTGCCCCGTCCGCGTGAATTCTGCTTTGGCCGCCACTCTTTCAACCATTTCTCGGGCAGCACTGTCATCGAAATCTTGAATGTTGCCACACTGCATGCAGACCAGGTTGATGTGAGGCTCCACATAAGAATCGAATCTTGCCTGACTTTGTGGCAAATCCAGTTCTTGGACCAGGCCGTGTTCCGTCAGAATCTTAAGTGTCTTGTAGACTGTTGCAAGACTGACAGTTGGATGAACTCTCCTTACTTCATCGTAGACTCTTTGCGCGCTCGGATGGTCTCGGCTATGGAGGGCAAATCGACAAATAGCTATCCTTTGCGTAGTGGCCTTGTATCCTTTCTTTCGGAGAGTTTCGATTATCAATGCGTCTGATTTCTGAAAGCGACTCATACGTCTTATTAGATAATAACAAATCTTAAATAAGCCTTTAGCTCTTTGACAGCTTAAGACGTTACAAAACAACAGAAAAGGAATGTGAAAGTTATGAAAGAGAAACATCTCACGACAAATCAGGGTGTTCCTGTCTCTGACAACCAGAATTCGCTCACCGCAGGCGAGCGCGGTCCTGTTTTGCTGCAGGATGTGCATTTGATTGAGAAGCTTGCACACTTTGACCGTGAACGCATTCCCGAGCGTGTGGTGCACGCGAAAGGTGCCGGCGCACACGGACATTTCCAAGTGTACAAGAGCATGGCAAAATACACTTGCGCAAAATTCCTTCAAGACCCAGAGAAGAAAACACCTGTCTTCGTCCGCTTCTCCACAGTTGTGGGCTCAAGAGGATCCGCAGATACGGCTCGCGATCCAAGGGGCTTTGCCGTAAAGTTTTACACTGAAGACGGCAACTACGACTTGGTGGGCAACAACTTGCCAGTCTTCTTCATCCGAGACGCCATCAAATTCCCTGACATGGTGCACGCCTTCAAGCCTGCCCCTGACACTGGCTATCCTACAAGCTCGTCGGCAAACAGTCGCTTCTGGGACTTCATCTCGCTGACTCCTGAATCGACTCACATGATCACTTGGCTCTTCTCAGACCGAGGCACAGTCAAGAGCTACAGAAAAATGGAAGGATTTGGCGTCAACACGTACAAATGGGTGAACGCCAAGGGCAAAGCGGTCTACGTCAAGTACCATTGGAAGCCAAAAGCAGGAATCGAAACTATCGATCGTCACGAAGCCACTCGCTTGGCTGGTGAGGACCCTGACATTGCTACTCGCGACTTGAATGGAACCATTGCTTCAGGGAAGACAGCTGAGTACGAATTGTGCGTTCAGATCATGGAAATTGCGGATGAGTTGAAGCAGGGCTTCGACCCGCTTGACGCCACAAAAACCTGGCCAGAAGACAAATTCCCCCTTATACCTGTGGGCAAAATGGTGTTGAACCGCAACCCTGAAAACTTCTTTGCTGAAACAGAGCAAGCTGCTTTCTCCCCAGGTTCTGTTGTTCCTGGAATTGATTTTTCTGCCGACAAGCTCTTGCAAGGTAGAGTCTTCTCGTACGCAGACACGCAACGACATCGGCTAGGTCCCAATTATCTGCAACTTCCAGTTAATCTGCCGCAGGTGCCAGTTAATAATGACCAGCGCGATGGAGCCATGCAGTATGCGCCCTACGGTGGAGGAACAGTCAACTACGAACCCAACACGCTAGCAGATGGAATGCCACATGAAGCTCCGGCCACTGGCACGACTCACGAGCATCTTGACGCAGACATCGTGCGCCAGAAAATCACTTTGACAAACGACTTCAAGCAAGCGGGCGAACGCTACCGCTCACTAGGCAAAATGGATCAGGACCACCTAGTTGATAACATCGTGGATTCTCTGAGTCACGCAGAGAAGTTTATTCAGAAACGGATGGTCGAGAATCTTACTCAAGCCGATCCAGAGTTTGGCAAACGAGTGGCAAAAGGCCTCAAACTCTAGAGCGCGCGCCACCAGCAGCAACGCGGCCATAGAAGTAAACTCTGGAACCACTGCGCGCGAGGGTCAAAATCCCAACGCAAACACTAGTCCTTAAAGCGCGCACTAATCGACTTTGGGAAAAGGGAGAGCATAACAGCTAATTAATTCAGGGATCCATTTTGCCATAAGAAACATGATTGGCTAACAAACGTTATTAGAAAGCAAAACATTACGCTTTTTCTGGAGATATCTTTGAACATCAAGGATCTGTTTGGATATAATTGGTATTCGCGCCGCAAATTCCTGAAAAGCATGGCAGAAATCCCATGGAAAACGGTTGTAGAAAGCTGCGGAGCCAGCTTTGACTCTATCCGGGACATATTCGTTCACAGTCTACAGGCCGAGCATCTCTGGGTGAGACGTTTGAGCGGAAAAAGCATAGAAGGAATCTACAACGCTCCATTCACTAAATATGCAGATGTCAATTCCATTCAAGAATATGCTGATAAAGTTGAGGCTGAGACAAGTGAATATCTGGAGAAACTCACGGATGAGAAGCTCCAGAGCGTGTTCGAATTCAAAGGAAGAGACGGAAACATCAATCGGAACAAGACCGAAGATATTCTAATGCATGTGATTGAAGAGGAGATACATCACCGCGGAGAAATACTATGCATCTACTGGCAACACGATATTCCGCCGCCATACACCAGCTACACGACATACAAAGGTCAAGCCTAATCCTAACTCGATGAACTTAACGAACTGGAGCCGAGGAGCGCGTGCGAAACAGAAGTCTGCTGGTCAACATGGCGGACTAATACTCTTTTCTTCCATAAGGTGAGTTTAGACAGGATGAGAGTCAAAGCAATCCTCTTTGATCTTGATGGAACGATTTTCGACATCCTTGAAAGGGACGCATTTGCACGCTATAAGGCTCTAAACGAGCTTGGCTATAATGTCTCTTTAGAGGAAGTTAGGAAACGCTACCGCTATGGTAAAGGCCATTCCGACATTGTTGAAGAGCTTGGCATCAAGTTGACAGAAAGGGAGGAAGAAGAATACGCCAAAGCAGGTTTTGCTTATTTTACGACGAGAGAAGCTTTCAGCTTGACGAAAATCCACGATGGCGCATATAACGTGCTCTCTACTCTTTCTGAGAGGTATAAACTGGTTATTGTGACTTCTAGAGATGCCCTCTCATCCACGAACGAGGAGCTAGAGATCTTTGGCATCAGGAAATTCTTTACACTGATTGTCACCAGGGAGTCTGCTGCAAGACATCATGGAGTCAAAGAAATACCGCTGCTCCCTTTTCAAGAACAAAGAAAGAAACTATACGAAAGCGTAATTGGGTTGATGAAAATAGATCCCAAGGACATGCTGTGCGTAGGCGATTCACTCAGTGAACTACAGCCCGCAAAGGAGTTGGGGATCAATACGGTAGGTGTATTGACTGGATTCAGTAGTAAAGGAGACATGGAAAAAGCGTCGATCCCAACAATTTCAAACCTCAATCAGCTTTTCAAGATTTTGAACTAATTAAACGATATTCTGGGGACAGTGCTCCTCTCCCTGAAAAGAAAAAAGGGAATATCGGGAGATATCCCCACTTGGTGCCGAGTGCAAATCCCACCCCGCCCGCTATATTTTCAGAAATAGAGCTTAAATCAGGGTTTTGTGTTTGTGTACTATTTTGTGTACTATTTTGTGTACTAGTTTTGGTGTCTATTTTCACAGAAGCGATTTGAGAGTATTGTTCTGGCAAATTTTTTCCAACATAGCACCATTTGATCTTGGTGTCAATGATATGTTAAACAGCGAACTTGAGAAGAATGCAGTTTTGAAGAGATTTAGAAAGGAAAAGGAAGAACTTATAGTACATGGCAAAGAAACGTAACGCAATTACGAAAAGAAAGCAAAACGCTTAGCGAACGACTCAAGAAGTGCATTGGATTGAGGACGAATGAAGGTGCTACATTTTAAGTCTACCATAGTTTCTGTTTCCCATGTACCTTGTAACTCCCACGAGGGACAGCCCATCCAACGGCCCACACGACCGCCTCGTCGAGGGATGTATAATTGGGATATACCAATGAAGATCTCTCATACATCTTCGATAAGAACGATGGCTACTGCTGGCATTGCGGGAAGAGGCTATCATGGAAGAACTATGGCAGGTAAGGCAGGAAAGGAGCATGGGAAGCAGACCACAGTCACCCGCTTTCAAAAGGTGGAACTGACTACCTAAGAAATCTCGTCCCTTCCTGCATTGAATGTAACCGTAGCAAAGGCAATCTAAGGACATGTGAATTTGAAAACTATTAGCGACTTATTCTAGCTCTACACACCGCGGGCGCTTGCTCAATTGTAACTTGGTTGTGCTGTTCAGAAATATTGAACTTATGTAAAATATTGAACAAGTTCAGTAAAACTGAACATATAAATACCTCACTGAACATTGATCGTATTATGGTCAGAAGCATATTCACAGGAAAATCCAGCAGAGTAGTTCGCGTTCTACTATCAAAACCTACAGGAACATGGAGAATCCGAGAACTGGCATTGGAAGCCAAAGCCAGTTTGGGCACGGTCTCCACGGTCACAAACAAGCTAATCGACATGGGTTTTCTGGTTAGAGACAGATCAATGCGCCTGAAGCTACGTAAAGAGGAAGAACTACTCAGAAGATGGGCATCGTTCTACGACCCGAATATTTCGCCACACAAGACGTATTATGCTCAAGGTACGGTATATGAAATAGGGAGGGTGCTGGCGAAGACAGCCATGCGATATGGTCTAGAATATGCGTTTACCGGACCATTCGCGACAGATCTTCTCACGCAATACATTAGACCCGCAGAGATTCACATGTACCTCACGAATGAAGACGATTTGAAAAAAGTCGTAGATGACCTAAGTCTTGAAATTGCTGAAATCGGTGGGAATGTGATTTTCCTAATAGCCGAAGACGAGTCAATTCTTTACGGATTAAGAAATACGACAGATGACAGAGTTGGCACGGTCTCAGTGGTTTCGGATGTTCAATTAGTTCTAGATTTGTTCAACCTCACAGACAGAACGAGAGAAGCAGCCGAACGGCTCTTGACCAAGAATCTCGAAAGAAAGACTCAAGGAATGGACCTAATTGAACTTGCCACGCGGTTTTTCGAGCAAAAAGGACTAACCGCTGAGAAGGCACGAACGACAGGCTCCGTGCAGCAAACTGATATCATCCTTTTTGACCCAAAGACAGAGGAATACATTCTGGTCGAGTGTAAGAACACAACCGCAAAACTGGAAGCCGTGGATCAGTTGAAAAAGGCAATTGCATCTTTCCCAAAGAAAGCAAAAGGTGTTATAGTCGCACCACGCATAACTGACGCTGCAATGAAAGAATTGGAGAAGGCACAACTGACATTTGAATCCGTAGAGGCGATCGAACGTGGTCTACACAAGGGCACAAGTCGAAACATCTTACAAAGCATTGAATGAAATCAGTGAGGCGTTTAATCGTAACAAAAACCTACGAGAGAAATATGTTCTTACAGGCGGGTGGGCGCCCTACTTTATAACGTTAGGTAAATTTGAGCATACAGGTTCCAGAGATGTAGATCTTGTTCTTTCCTTGGAACTGATGAAAACATATGCGAGAATCGAACGACTAATGGTCGAAAAACTAACATACACGAAAACCGGACCTTTTGAATTTTCAAAGACTGAAAAAGAAATCACCTACGAAATTCATTTTCTGTGCGAACCAGAGCATGTTCCTGAAGACGTATCAACCTACAGAATACAAGAGGGTTTATCCCCAGTCGTAGTTAAGGGATGCTCGATTGCCTTTGAAGACAACTTCACCCAAAAACTTGACAAGACAGAAATCCTAGTCTCCGGCCCAATCGCATCGATAGCACTCAAAGCCCACGCCTTTGACAATGATGGCAACAGAATCAAAGATACCTACAACATCTACTCTATCCTTGTTTCAGTCCCAAAGATTGACCAGCTTCTGTCATCTTGGGCATCCGAAAATGCCTTCGTAGCTGAGTCCATAGAATTACTGCAAACCTCATTTGCATCTGAAACTTCTGCGGGACCGACGAGCGCTGCAGAATATCTCATTGCCGCTCCCTCTGAAAGAGGCGCATACGCAGCATCGGTCTTCACCTCAGTAAATAGTATTCTGAAGAAGATTGTCTCAGGCAAACGTTGATGTGTTAACTAGTATTCAAATTTCGATATCTGTTCAGCATTTTGTCAAGAAAAAAAAGGGAGCTGCGGGAGATTTCGCCACTTGGATGCGGGTGCAAATCCCACCCCGCCCGCCATGACTTAATGACCCATCTCCACTTCTTCACTGAATTTGAAAAGTGGGTAACGGAAGCAGGGTTGGAAAAGCGGCAGCGGAATCATAGGTAACTCTAATAGGACAAGAATTCCACTCCTATCTTGGAGGCCCGACACGTTTGGAGGCTATGATGAAGCATTTCATGAAGAACATGAGCAAAGAGGACAAAAAGAAAATGATGGAAGAGTTTATGGCAAGCATGAGCGAAGAAGAAAGGACGGAAATGATGAGATTAATGATGCCCATAATGATGAAAGATATGAAGCCTAACATGATGGCTAAACTCATGGGCGATTTCAGCGAAAGCGACTGCAAGAAAATGATGATGGGAATGCCGCCAGAGATTCGAGAAAAATGCAGGAAGATGATGACCAGTTGCCTGAGGACCTTGAAAGAAATATAGAGCCTTCACCGTGGCTTGGACGCAAATCCCCTCGCCCGCTACAGACTGTACCCGTGGGCGATTTTACAGAAAGCCCGTTAGCGGTTGCTTTCTTTTCTTGAAAATTCTGTTGCTCCTGTAGCCGAGGGCCGACTCAAACTCTGTTTCGATCAGTTGAGATGCTTCCTATTCTCGATGGGCGACTTTCCCGATGAACTCTGTGTGTTTGAGGTCCATGAGTTGAGCATAAATCGATTTCTTGTGAGCTTCCCTTCGCCTAGCAACCGCGTTATTGGAGATTGAAGAGAACAGAAAACACTTATGAATGAAAAGCTCGATAGAATCTACAACTGAGGTGTTGAAGTTGCCAAGAGTCGTTCATTTTGAAATAGACGCCAAAAAGCCTGAGAACGCCATAACCTTCTATGAAAAGGTGTTTGGCTGGAAGATTGAGAAGTGGAAGGGGCCCGTAGACTATTGGTTGATAATGACTGGAAAAGAAAAGGAACCGGGCATAGATGGGGGACTGTCGAAAAGAACGGAAGCTCAACCGTCAACAGTCAACACCATTGACGTGCCTTCAATCGACGAATACACAAAGAAAGTCAAAGCAAACGGAGGAAAGATCATCAGGCCGAAACGAGCCGTTCCCGGAGTCGGGTGGATGGCCTACTTCAAAGATCCTGAAGGAAACGTCTGGGGCATGATGCAAACCGACAAATCTGCCCGTTGAATGTCCGTTGAAACTGGCATAATGGCAGACAAAAGACGCAGATACGCCTTCCTTCCAGTGGAATAGCAAAGGGACTATGGATGTTGAACGCGCGGCCAGGCTCGTAAGAAAAGATTCTCCCGCGTCCCTACTGGGAAACAAACAGGAATAATGCGTGTCCTCCGCAGAAAAGGAACTCGGGACAAGATGTTGCTCCATGGTTGCCAGTGCGAATCTTGCTTCCCTGCATCGGAGCAGATTTGACCCTTCTCTCTGGGAGTGGCCTTTGAAGATGACTATCAGGGTGATTTAGTCTTGTATCTGCTGTTTTCGGAGAAGAAATCTATCACTCTGGACTTGGCCAAAAATCTCGCGTAATGCTCTGCGCGGGCAGGGATGACGTATTCATCTCCTTTCTCACAGGTTCTTGTTTTGCCATTAATAGTGAGCTCCATTTTTCCATCTATCACAATTCCCCATTGAACATAATCGTGACGATGCTCTGGCACCCGTGCAGAAGGTTCCATTTCAAAGAAAATTAATTGGTGTTTCTCGCTCTGCAATATCCAAGCCCTAACGCCTTTGAACTGAATATCCGCTTCCGGCAATCGTGTTATGACTTCAGGATAATCTCCTGAATGCTGGCCTTTTAGAGCATCCAAACGTTTCATCCTCTAAGGTCTGAAAAATTCAGCGCCAATTTAAGTTTTGCCGTTTTCACTGACTCCAGTAGCGCTATTCCATATGGTCACGGATTCAAATCCCACCCCGCCCTCTACAGAAACACTCCGGACGATGTTGCAGAATGTTCTTAGTCGCATCTCTTTGAATCAGAGTGCGATTCCAATGTTACGGGCACGCGCGTCTGTCTTGCCTAACGACATATGCCGTTTGGTGAAAATGGGGAGATCGAAGCGAAGAAAAGCATCGGCAACTTCAAAAGGTTGTAGAAGACATCAAAATATGAAAAGGAGATCAAGTGAATCATGGGAAGCAAAAGAGAAGTCAAGAACGAAGCCACAAATCATGGATGCAAGATCAGAGCAAGTAAGAATGGCCCCTATCTTGTTTCCGGTGGAGTTCCACTAGTCACACAGATAATTAGTGTCGATACTGACGGAATTCCGAATGAATGGCGCTCGGGCAATAAATTCGAATTAAAGGAAAACTGCGCCCTTTGCCGTTGTGGGCAATCCAAGAACAAACCGTTTTGCGACGGAACACACGTAAAAATCAATTTTGACGGTACAGAGACGGCTAGCCGAGAGCGTTATATCGACCAAGCCGAAGAGATAGAGGGTCCAGCCTTAACATTGACCGATGCTAAGGACTTATGCGCATCCGCTCGTTTTTGTCACCGAGCTGGCCAAATCTGGAACCTTATTCCGCAATCAGGCAATTCGGAAGCTAAGAGAATTGCCATAGAGGAGGCTGGAGACTGTCCCTCTGGCCGTCTGGTGGTTTGGGATAAGAAAACCAGGAAACCCTTTGAGCCTAAATTCGAGCGATCCATCGGGTTGATTGAAGATCCTCAGGTCGGCGTGAGCGGTCCAATCTGGGTGCGCGGCGGGATTCCGATTGAGTCTGCCGACGGTAAGACTTATGGAATCCGCAATCGCGTTACTCTTTGCCGTTGCGGCAAGTCTTCCAACAAGCCTTTCTGCGACAGCAGCCACTACCCCGAATAGCATGAACTAGGAGGAATGTTTGATGAGTAAAATCGATGTCGAGTATGGTCTTGATGGTATACTGAAATCCAAGGACAGAGTTGTCGTTCTTTTCTATGCCTCTTGGTGCCCTTTTTCTCAAAGGTTCTTGCCGGTATTTGAGAAGTATGCTAAGGACAAACCGGTTACGTGTCTGCGGATCGTGACCGACGACAAGGCGAGTCTTTGTGAGAAATACTCCGTGGAAGTGGTGCCCACAGTGCTTCTCTTTGAAAAAGGAAAAGTCAAGAAACGGTTGGACGGCGTGCCAGGAGTAGGATTAGAGGAAAAGCACCTAAAAAACCTGACTAATGCACACTGATTGGACGGGCTTCAACTCTGCATTCTTATGGGTTTGATGTTCGTGAGTCAAGAAAAGTTGAAATCGGTTGCCCCAAAACGAATGGAAGTGGCAACTCTCGGTGGAGGCTGTTTCTGGTGCACCGAAGCCGTTTTCAGGCAATTGAAAGGCGTGGAAAAAGTCGAACCTGGCTATTCTGACGGCAAACTGGAGAACCCGACTTATGAACAGGTCTCTACAGGAACAACAGGACACGCAGAAGCCGTGCAAATCACCTTCGATCCTAACGCTATATCCTATAAGGAAATCTTGGAAATATTCTTTTCAACGCACGATCCAACGACCCTGAACCGTCAAGGTCCAGACGTCGGCACTCAATACCGCTCAGTAATATTCTACCACAACGATCGACAGAAAGCAATTGCTGAGCAGGTGATCAAAGAAATCACTGAAGAAAAAATCTTCGATGCGCCCATAGCAACACAGTTGGAACCGTTCAGAGTCTTCTACGAGGCTGAAGACTACCACAGAAACTACTTCAAACGTCACCCAGAACAACCTTACTGCAGCCTGGTTATCGCACCGAAACTCGCAAAGCTCTGGGAACTCTACCTGAGCAAACTGAAACTGCAGGTATAGCAAACGTCTGAGTTGTTCCGCCGTCGCTCTCTGCAGAAAACCCGCGCGCGCTTTTGGCGACTGGCTCAAGCATTGTCTGCTCTTTACCCGAGAAATTCAGATGAGAAACGTTGGTTGATGGAGTACTTGCGAGAAAGAAATCATTTGGATTTTAGGAGGGAAAAGAATGGTTCTCCAACCTTGGTATAAAACTGTAACACCGCACGCGCAAGTAAACAAATGTTGTTTTTCAATCAAAGAGAGGGAGCGTTCATCTGGCTAGCGTGCCTTGCGGTTGGAAGACGTGAAAATCGCAGTCTTAGAAAGAAAGCCACTTCGTCATTGCGCCGAACACCGTCGTAGACTCTTTGTTTGTTGTCAGCAACAGCAACAATCTTCTTCCTCATCTTCAGAGTCTTTGCCAGCGAATCGTTGTGGGTTTTTTTCAAATACCTCCTTGCACGACTGATTACAGAAGTAGAACGTTTTGCCCATATACTCAGATTTCAACGTTGCCGTTTTCTCATCTAAACTCATTCCGCAAACTGGATCCTTAACCATGCTCATCCTCACCTCCATCATTTCCTAGTCTGGTCATCTAACTTCTCAAACCTGAAACTAGACAACTTCAGCAATGCAGAATTGGTGACCACCGTCAGAGAACTAATGGCCATTGCTCCCGCAGCAAATATCGGATTCATCAAACCAAGCGCAGCCACTGGAATCATGACAGTGTTGTATATGAATGCCCAGAACAGGTTGGAGTTGATCTTCGTCATAGTCTTCTTGCTCAACTCGATCCCAAGCGCTACATCCCTCAAATCATCCTTGATCAGTACTATGCCTCCTGTTTCTTTCGCGATGTCAGTCCCGCTTCCAATAGCTATTCCAATGTCAGCTTGAGCCAAAGCTGGAGCGTCGTTTATGCCGTCGCCGACCATCGCTACTGTTTTCCCTGCGCCTTGCAGTTTCTTGATCGCGTTGACCTTCTCCCAAGGCAACACGTTAGCTATGACTTGGTCAATGCCGAGCTGCTCTGCAATCGCCTTGGCAGTTCTCTCGTTGTCGCCGGTCAACATGGCTACTTCTAGTCCCATGTTCTTCAGCTTGCTTATCGCCTCAAGGGCATTCTCTTTCGGCGTATCCATGGCAGCAACGACACCTGCAGGCTTGCTGTTCACAGCAAGAATCATCACGGTCTTGCCTTGTCCTTCTAATCTCTCCAGATCCTGCTCTAATTGGTCGATCGGAACTCTCTCATCCTGCATGAGTCTTCGGTTTCCTAGCAGTACTCTCTTGTTCTCGTAGGTGCATCTCACTCCAAGCCCAGGCACTGCCTCAAATGACTCGGCGTTAGGAATGCTGGACCCGCTCTGACGTCCTGCTTTCAATATTGCTTCTGCCAATGGGTGTTCTGAGCCTTTTTCAGCAATGGCAGCAAGTCTCAGCGCATCCTTTTCCGTGTAGCCGTTGTAGACAACGATATCGGTGACTGAGGGCTCTCCTTTTGTCAATGTTCCTGTTTTGTCAAAAACAACCGTATTCAGTTTTCTGGCTCTCTCGACATATTCACCACTGCGGAGCAGAATTCCATACTCGGCACCTTTGCCTACTCCGGCCAATATGGCTGTGGGAGTGGCGATGCCCAAGGCGCATGGGCACGCGATCAACAACACAGCGAGTAGTACGAAGAAGGCGGTCGAGAACCCACTTACGATGTACCAATAGGCGAAAGAGACTGCGGCAACGGAGAAGACTATCGGAACAAATTTTCCAACGACTCGATCTGCAAACTTTTGCACAGGAGCGCTTGAAGCCTGCGCTTCATCAACCAGCTGCACAATCTGTGCTAGTGCCGTCTCTTCTCCGACTTTGGTGGCCTTGATTCTGAGAAGTCCGGTCTTGTTTACTGTGGCGCCTATGACCACGCTTCCCACGTTCTTCTCGACAGGTATGCTCTCGCCAGTGATTATCTTTTCATCAACCGAAGAATATCCTGCTATGACTGTACCGTCTGTCGGTATCTTTTCGCCTGGCTTGACGATTAGAACGTCGTTCACTTGCACCTCGTCTATGGGCACTTCGACTTCTCTGCCGTCTTTGAAAACCGTTGCGATCGTGGGTTGGAGTTCAAGCAGTTTTCGGATCGAAGCAGCTGATCTTCTGCGTATGCTCTCCTCGATGTACTTGCCGAGGAGAACGAAAGCCAATATTCCGACGGCAATCTCCAGGTAACCTTCTCCGCCGTGAACTAATTCTGGAAGGAAAGCGTACGCGGCGCCATAGGTCCATCCAGCCACCACTCCAGCGGATATCAGCACATCCATGTTGATCGCACCGTTTCTGAGGGAACGGTAGGCTCCCACGATAATGCTGCGGCCAGCCCACCATACGACGGGTGTTGATATGATGAAGAGTGCTAGGTTGTAGATTTTGAGGCCGCCGATGAGCGTGGAGGACATTAGTACGGCTACGATGCTGAACAAGGCCAGTACTCTGAGCCCTGCTACAGCTATTACGCCCGCGAGTGTAATGGCGACCCTGCGTTTCATAGCTTTAAGTTCTTGCTCGGGCTGCTCGTACACGTTGGCGCATGATTGACTGCAGAAGTAGTACGTGCGGTCTCCGATCTTCTTCTTGATCGCCTTATCCTTGTCTACGTCCATACCGCACACAGGGTCTCTTGGCATGATATTTTTCCTCCATTATGACATGAGTAATCGTGTGCGGCCAAAGTATTTAAATATATCTTTTGGAGATATATATTTCGCAGATACATCTGGTGAAAACATGTCTACGCAAGATTTAGACGAATTCGTATCCGACTTCTCACGGTTCTACATACTCACAATACTGTATGAAGGGCCACACCACGGCTACAGCATAATCAGCAAATTCAAAAAAAGGATAGGTAAGGATGTCAGCCCGAGCCTAGTCTATCCGTTCCTCAGTCGACTTGAGAAAAGAGGTCTAGTGAAACACTCGCTGAAGCCAGTCGGAGAGAAGAAAAAGAAGGTATTTGAATTAACCGACAGGGGGAAAGAACTCTGTAAGACACTCTTCAAGCGTTTTTCAGCCCTCGTCTCCGTTGCCATCGAACCAAGCTTGGAAATATGCGCGAGCTGCGGCTGCAAAGTGTATGAAGGCGGGCACAGAGAAACAATCAAAGGAAAAGAAATGACCTTCTGCTGCGTGCACTGCGCAGCATCATACAAGAGAGAAGCGTCGAGAAAATCTTCCTCACCAGAATGATAATGCGTATGAGAGATGTGTGGAATTGCATATTGGACTTTTGGACATCGTTCTGCGTGTTGGATTAACTCTAGCAACGAGCTTCTTGTTTGGAATCATGCTCCTCGGTTACTGGCGCACAAGAACCCGCAAGCTGCTGTTTGTCACAGCGGGGTTTGCAGTTTTCCTCGTTCATGCACTAATCACGGTTCCAGAACTGTTTAGCGATACCTACCAGATCGCCTTGAGCGAGAACGTGCACCTTCTCCTCCACCTGATAGCACTGGTCTTGATAGCAATCGGCATACTGAAGGACTAGCACGTCATGTTCAAAGATGAAATCCTGGAAAACGAAAGAAGAAGCAAAATCTACGCCGCCATAGAGGCGAGTCCAGGCATTCATCTCCGGGAACTTCAAAGAATATTGAACATGCCCCTAACCACTTTAGAATACCACCTCAGCTACATGGCCAGGAAAAAGATCCTTTTCGCAGAAACAGAAGACCATCATAAAAGATACTACACGAAGCCCCTTGACCCTGAAGACAAGAAATTACTGGCAGCACTGAGACAGAAGAGAATGAGAGAAATCGTGCTCGTCATCCTAGCAAACGGAAAAGCAAAATATCAACTACTTGCAGACGAGCTCAAACTGTCACACTCAACGTTGTCATCATACCTCAAGTATCTGGTGAGCAACAACATCCTCGCCAAGGATAAAATCGGCTACGAAAACCTCTACACGATTCGAGACGAAGACAGAGTGGCAAAAGTGTTGACAGCGTACAAACCCAGCTTCCTGGACAAACTTGTGGACAACGCATTAGACATCTGGATGGAAACACACTTTCGGAAAGAGGAACCCAAGCCTACGTGAAGTGTTTCGGTTTTTGTTCTAGTCTGTTTCGTGGTTTTGTCCGTCCCCTCTTATAAGCAATGAATGAGAGGTTTGGACTTGGAGGTTGAGAACAAATCGGCAAAACCTGTTCTTCAAAAGGGCTCGGAAGGGTCTGGGGGACGTTGTAAGGCGTTTTTCATAACATATTTTTCCTTTCTCCCCTTCAGCTACTCCAGGCCTCTGCGAGAACCCAAGAAGAAGAGAGTTATGCTGACAGGAAAAAGGTGGGGAAGAATGAACACGCAGCTATTGCTTGAGGAAAAACACGTTTTTCTGAAGAATGAGTTTGGCGGAAAACTGCAGAAGAAACGTGTTTTGGAATTGGAAATTACAAGACAGTTTGAGGAACTGAAAAAACTAGAGGTTTCGCTAGAGAAACGCGCTCATCTAACGACCGCAGAGGGATAGCAATGCTTTGTTGCTTAGGCCTGGTTGCTGGATTTGCAGCTGGAGCCGCATTAGGCGGACCTTGGGCATTTCTCGCACCGGTTGCAGGATTTGGCCTAGGCTTGATAGGAGATTTCACGCTGATTAAACACGGTTTACACAGCATTCACAAGAATTCTGAGCAGCAGGTGCAAGCGAGAAATGACGAGCTAAATCACGAGGGATTCAAGGAGAGCTGACTTTCGGATGAGGAGATCGTTTGCGGTTCTGGTACTGGCCTCGATAGTGGCGACGGCGGCATCAGGTTTAGTAAGTGTTAGCCTAGGCCTTGCACAAGCGATGAATGGAAACGTTGTCTTCATGCAATCATCAGGTCATCACATGAACTATGAAAGCTATCATGACTGCAATGAAGACACGTCAGCTTACTTGAACGCAACTCACCATATACATGGAAACATGCATGGCAAGTATGACGGACTTCATACTCGCACTGACATGACGCGACATATGGGAGGCATGAACTAGAGACTGCAGGTCTTCGATGGTGTGATGGTTTGACAAAACAGAAACAACCAATTGAACCTAGTTCTAATCAGATTAGCTTCAGCCGCCTTGAAGTGGCAATTTTGCTGTCAGCCGTATTCATGATGAGCTTTGCAGTGATTATTTTCGAAACCTCTTTAACAAAGATGTTTTCAGTGATGTTCGCCTACCACTACACGTTCCTCGCCATAGCCATTTCATTCGCAGGATTGGGTCTCGGAGGCATCTTCGGACAGGCGTTTTTCTCAAAGACGCCGAAGAAGAATCTGTTCGCAGCCTTAACAATAGTATACTCGCTGTTTTCACTATTGGTTTCCTTATCAACCGCAGCGGCGATCAACACTTCATCTCCGAGTTTTGGAGCAGTGTCCATACTGTTTTTCATGGCTTTCATTCCAGCAGGACTCTTCTTGGCTACTGCATACCGATTCTTCACTGCCCATAGCAGCCTCTTGTACGGCGCGGACATAATAGGAGCCTCGCTGGGTTCGCTGGGAGTGATAATTTTCCTCAATGCATTCAGCCCGGTAACTACGATTCTTTCAATATCAGCGATTCTTTCCACCGTGGCCGTTTTCCTCACATTTTTCGGAAACAAATGGAGGATCATTTTCAGCTGTACATTGCTCCTACTTCTCTTGACATCATCCGTTCTGCTAATAACCGTGAGCGCCGGCAGAGAGGTTCCAATAGGTTCTGACCAAGGCAAAGAACTCTACAATGCCCTCAACGGCAACATGGGTGCCAGAATCGTCGAATCCAAATGGAGCGCATTTGGCCGTACTGATCTTGTGGAATTCGGGAACGATCCTCACGAAAAAGTGATATACGTCGACGGTGGAGCTGGCACGGCACTCTATCATTTTGACGGCAACTTTTCGGATCCAAATAGCCCAGTGTACCCCTTGTGGAATTCTACGGCCGCATTTCCCTTCTACTTTATGGATGATAAGCGTAGCGCCTTGATTATAGGTCCAGGCGGAGGCGTGGATGTTTTGACTGCCCTGATGTTCAATTTCAGTCACATCCACGCTGTTGAGATAAACCAGCAAACGGTAGATATAGTGAAAGAGTTCTCGAACTATGATGGCGGCATCTACACGAATTACAGCAACGTGCACGTTCATGTGGATGAGGGAAGAAGCTTTCTGAAGCGTGAAGAAGAGAAGTTCGATGTCATAATGCTCAAGATCCCTATCACCAAAACCATTCAGGGATCTTCTGGGTATTCGATGGCGGAGAACTATTTGTTCACAGTGGATTCTTTCAACGATTTTCTTAGCCATCTGAACGATGGAGGCGCCTTAGTCATAGTTGCGCACGAGCGAGTCGAGATCTACAAGCTTATTACGACAGCGTTAACCGCCCTGCAGGGCAAGGGACAAGGCGTTTCTGTGAGCATGCTTCAAATGGCCGTCGTGGAAAGCAGCGGACATCCAATGTTTCCTGTACTGATCTTGAAGAAAGCAGCATTTGCTCCTATTGACACGAAGAACATGCTGGCAACATCCGGAAAACTTGGCCTCGTCCCTGTCTATCTCCCGCAGGCTTCTTCAGATGAAAAAACGAAGCTTGACCCAGTTCTTGTCAAACTGGCAGACGGCAGCTTGGATTTGAGCAGCCTAATCGCTTTGGCATCCCAGAGTCAAGTTGACGTAGCTCCGCCTACCGATGATAAACCGTTCTTCTACAAATTTGAAGATGGCTTACCCTTTGAATTGCCACAGCTCCTAATAGGTTTCATTGTTTTAGGTGCGGTCACAGTTTTCGCATATCTTCTCGACTGGGGACGCCGGCTTTATGCAGCGTCCAAAAAAGTCAGGGAGACACTAACTGAAAAGTTCTCATTGTTCCCGCCGTTTTACTTTGCCTCGTTAGGCCTTGGATTCATGTTAATCGAAGTATCACTCATACAGAGCTTCGTATTATTCCTTGGATCTCCGGCACTAGCCATGCCAATAATCCTTTTCTCATTGCTCCTTTCCATGGGTGTGGGCGGGTTACTTAGCAAGAAATGGAAGCACCCTACAGACGGTATCTTTAAGATTTGCTTAGCAATCGGGGTTTTCGCAACTCTCTATATAGTCATACTCCCGAACGTGTTCAACGCCTTTCTAAGCTCAGGTCTAGACACTCGTCTGGCAATATCCTTCGCAGCAACATTCCCAATAGGTCTCCTGTTAGGTATTCCTTTCCCGATTGGAATGCGCCTCATGGATGAATGCTATGAAAGCAATGACGTACCATGGATGTGGGGCATAAACGGCTTATACTCTTTGCTAGGATCGGTACTGGCCGTAATAATCGCCATTTCCGACGGCTTCAGCATCGCACTCTTGTCAGGTGGACTTGTATACATCTTTGCCTTCGTGATTGGGCGCACTCTCTTCAGGGGGGAATGGTCACCTGCTGGAGAGCAGCTCAAGACTTGCGGCAGGACTGCCCCAAATGTCAAGAAAAAACTACGCTAAGGATCTATCCACTTTGCGGGCCTTCGTCTTTGACTGCAAATTGAAGGAATTGATCATGAATGGAGAACCCTGCGAATGCTTTCGAGCTTTTGGTGTGCAGCGCGCGCGTATGTGACGAATGCTGCATCTCCGCCGGCGACTAAACACTTCAAAACTGCACCGAATCCACGCACCGCGTACCCGCAACACAATCACTTAAACCAAAGCGAGAACCAAATCGAAAGCAACAATAGGCATGGAGAAAGCTTGCAAAGGCATATTAACATTTTTTGATGATATTTCGTTTCATGAACTATGAAGAAAGACAGGAAATAATCGCTCATTCGCCTATTTCTTTTGCGTATCTGAAGCGTTTCAACGCTGCCGCGGGTGTTCTACATCTCATCCAAGGAATTCTAATGTTGACTTTGGGCCTGATGCTGAACTGGCCAGTGAAGGTGTACACTTTCTACCTCAATGCAGCGGGTCCTCCACCGTGGTTGCCGAACAGCCAATCCCTTTTCACATTCAACAACCTAGGGGTGATCCTTGCGGCCTTCCCCCTGATTTCTGCAATAGCCCATTTCACGATTGCCTATCCGAAGAACAAGAGCTACAACGAGAACCTGAAGAAGGGCATGAATCCCTACCGCTGGTACGAGTACGCCCTCTCAAGCTCCATAATGATAGCCTTGATATCAACGTTCGTCGGCATCCTGGATTTCTGGTCGCTCACAATGATTTTCGTGTTGAACGCAATGATGATAATGTTCGGGTACCTGATGGAGCTAGTGAACCAGAAAACCGAGAAGACCAACTGGTCCGCCTTCAACCTGGGCTGCATCTCCGGCGGCCTCCCATGGATCGTCATCTTCGCCTACTTCATAGGCGCCGTCACCTCAGCAAGCCCGGGTCTAGGTCCACCAACCTTCGTGTACTTCATACTCTTCACCTATCTCTTACTCTTCATGGTCTTCGCAGTCAACATGGTTCTGCAGTACAAGGGCGTTGGACGCTGGAAAGACTACCTGTACGGCGAAAGAACCTACATCGTCCTCAGCTTCGCAGCAAAAACACTCCTAGCCTGGCTCGTGTTCGCCGGAGTATTCGGACCACACTAAACATCCTCAACAACCTCCTCCCTTTCTCTATCACCCCGGGTCCCAGCCCGACCGGAAGCCCACATTTCGCAGAATGTGCCCACAGTGAACAAGCACATCCGACATCAACATCCCCAATTCTATCGGCAACGATCTCACGAGACATATTCCACAAGCCACACTCTTTCAGTCACCACTGCCCCCGAACTCCCAGAAACATTCGCGAACCCACCAACTTTTGACACTCAAAAGCCTCGCGGAATTGAGTAAAAAAAGCACGGAACCAACATGCTTCAACATGCTTTTGACACTCAAAGAAATCACGGATTGAGTACTCAAACACAAGGCCTCAGACCCAACACAAACAACCCGTGCACGCATCCCACTCAAGAACCCAAACACACTAGCATCACACAGCAGACGCGACGGGCAGCCTCTGCGCTCACACATAACCCAAAAAGTCCAAGCATGCGCTATGTCTCTACTCGTGTTAGACGCAGGGTGTTCAACAGCAGAAGCATGGTTACGCCATCGTCACCTGAAGCCACGGTAAACCATAACGGAATGAACCCGAACAGCCCGAGGGCGCCGAGAACGATTTTGACGGCCAACGATGCAACTATGTTCTGTTTGGCAATGCTAACGGTCTCGTTGCTGAGCTTCACAAGGTACGGGATCTGAGATAATTCGTTTTTGACCAGCACGATGTCGGCCGATTCCAAGGCAACGTCCACTCTGCTGCTCCCCATCGCGATTCCCACGTCTGAAGCTGCAAGAGCGGGAGCATCATTAACGCCGTCACCCACCATCGACACTGTTCCATACTCTGCCTTGATCTGACCAAGAATCCTCAGCTTGTCTTCGGGAAAAAGCTCAGAATACACCTCATCGACACCAAGTTTTCTCCCGACCTCCTCTGCTATTTCCCGCTTATCCCCTGTCAACATCGCCACATGAATCCCAGACTTTTTCAGTGTCTTCACCGTCTCAGCTGCGTCCTCTCTAACCTCGTCCATAACACAGAAGGAAGCCACAGCGGTCTTGTCCATCGAGACGCACACTGCAGTGTGCTTCTCATTTTCATAACTCTCACTTATCCGTTCGCAGTTGCAATCGTGCTGCTTCATAAAATCCATGTTGCCAACAACAACATGAACGCCATCAACATAACCCGCCATGCCCTTGCCCGGAATCTCTTCCACGTCTTTGACCTCGAGCTCGTCATACTTCAGGTTGCGCTCCTTTGCCTTCCCGACGATGGTTTGAGCAAGCGGATGGTTTGAGAACTGTTCCAACGCGGCCGCGTATTTTAGCGCTTGCTGACCAGATTTTTCGATGGAATCAACATCATTCACGACAGGCTTTCCCAAAGTCAATGTGCCCGTTTTGTCAAAGACAATAGCTTTGACTTTTGCCAACTTTTCAATGTAGATTCCACCCTTAACGAGAACTCCTTTTCGGGCGGCAACAGTCACGGCCATGAAAATGGTTGCCGGAACCGAAATAACGAAAGCACTTGGGCAGGAAATCACCAGGAGAATTAGCGATCTATAGAGCCACGTGCTGAATGATCCACCAGTCAACCTTGGAATTACGAGTGCCGTGAACGCGGCAAGGCCTATGACAATCGGGACGTAGACGCGAGCAAACCTGTCAACCAACCTTTCAATCGATGCTTTTCTCTTCTTGGATTCAATGACAAGCTTTGCGATTCTAGATACTAACGTATCTTCAGCACCCTTGTTTATAGCCACTTTAAGAGTGCCACTCGAGTTCATAGTGCCTGCATAAACGCAGTCTCCAGCCCTCTTCAGAATCGGAACGGACTCTCCCGTAACGAGTGATTGATCAACAGAAGAACAGCCTTCAATCACACTGCCGTCGAGTGCAATTCTTTCTCCGGGTCTTACCATCATAATCATGCCCGCCCGGGCTTCTTTCACATCAATCGTTTTTTCAGAACCATCCTCAATTATCGAAGCCTTATCAGGCATGAACCGTGAAAGCTTCTCAACCGTTTTCATCGCTCGATCCTGTATGTAGCCTTCAAAATACTCTGCCAACGAATAGAGAAAAAGCACGGTTGCAGCCTCAAAAAGAAAACCCAAATACGCGGCACCCAGGGCTGCAACAGACATCAAAAACTCCACTGAAAACCTTCTCTCCACGATAAGCTCCTTCAAACCAAGAACACCAACGTACACTCCTCCTGCAATGACGGCGACATAGTAGACTATCCTCGATACGCTTGCAGGCGCGTTCAGCAACGGTATCGCAAAACCAAGCGGGATTCCTTGTAGCAAGAGATCGAGCAAACCTGAAATGGCAATTGTCAGACCGAATGTCAACGCTAGTAGGATCCAGGTTCTGTTGCTTTCACGCCGCTCACGTTGTTCCGGTTCTGGTTTGTCCAACAGCTCATCCCGCATCGTATTCAGCAAGATACAGGTTACCATATTAAATTAGTGCTAACGGACGCGGGCAAAATATTAATAGGCTAATAGCAATATCCTGCTATGTTAATAGCTGCCGTGGGTGGTTTGAATGACTGTCATAAGCATAACCCTTCCAGGCGACCTTCTCACAAAGTTCGACGATTTCATGAAAACACGTGGATACTACAGCAGGTCAGAAGCCTTCCGAGACGCGATAAGAAACCTCATTGCTGAATCGGAAATTGCCCGAACAGAGACCGGCGAAGTAGCCGCCACGATAATGATTACGTGCGATTACGCCAGAAGAGACGTTGACCTGAAGATGACAGAGGTCAGGCACGAATTCGACGATGTAGTCGTAGAGAACGTCCACAGGCACATCGACGACAAGTATTGCCTGGAAATATTCATCGCCCAAGGAAAAAACAAGCGAATTCTCGATCTAATCGGAAGGGTCAGAGGAATGCGAGGCATTCAACAGGTCAAGGCCATGTTCATGTCCTTATAATCACACGTGTCAAAGTGTGCTTCTTAACACCCGATGTCTACACTCGTCTATCAGTGCGGTCGCCGGGATTTGAACCCGGGTCGTCGGCTTGGGAAGCCGATGTCCTAGCCAGGCTGGACTACGACCGCGCCATACACTAAAAGCTGATAAGACGGGAATAGGGTTAAACTTTTATTTAGCTTTCTCTCATGCAAAGTCCGAGTTATAAAGCAGAACTGAATGGTTAACTCAGAATCGATCTCTCTCTTCTGGAGCTTTGGTTGGACGCGAATGCGCGTGTTTTGAGAAGTAAACGGTGATCACTATAAGAATTGCTGAGACGGCCGCAAAGATGTACATTAGACTTCGCACGTTTTGCAGGTTTTGACTGTAATCTGAAAGATGGTCTTGATAAGAACGATTCAAGTTCAAGTAGCTTTGTTGAAGCTGGCTGTAATTTCCCAGCAGATCAGCGTAGCTGCTGAGGAGTCCGTTATACGTCGTGTTCAGATTGTGCAAGTCTGCTTGCAGCTGCGCGGTGTAGTTGCCAAGAAGTCCATAGTACGTTGCGTTCAACGTGAGGAATTCGTCTAAGAGTTGGTTGTAGAGATCCATGGTTTTTGAAGAGATTATCAGGATTGTCTGGTTGTTCTGCGTGTATGCGAAGTATAGGTAGCTGAATGCGGTGTTTTGGGTGTTCAGCAGAGTCGGAGTGATTTCTTTTCCATCGACGATTACGCTGACTGAGGTGTTCATTAACCCCTTTGGAATCGCGATGCGCGAGAAACCGACCGTGTCTTCTGAGCCTGCTACGTTGAACTGTATTATCTTGTTCCCTGTTTCTGTTCCAACTTCGAACCCGAAGTCAGAGACTGTTGAGTTGCTGATGAGGGATATTTGATACGTTTCGCGTGCTAGGGTTGCGTCGAAGCTGGAGAATTCTCCCATTAAGGGGTAGGGATCTCTGTTGCCCGCGGTCAGGGTGTAGGCTTCTTTGCCTATTCCGTCTCCGCGGTCATGACCTGCATAGTTACTCCAGTGGTTGCCTTCACCTGCGTAGTACCATGTGTTTGCCAGACTGTAGCTGTCCACTTGAATCGTGTCGTAGAAGTTGTTGTCGTAGAAAGTATTATAATTACTGAACGAAATTTCGTCCACAACAGTGCTGCTGGCAACAGTGTTACCTGAAAAAATGTTACCACCGGAAGAGTATATGCCAAACCCTCTATTGTTGCCTGAAATCAGGTTTCCCGAGAATGAGTTGTTATTCGAAGTGAAGTAAACAGTGATTCCGCCTTGCGTGTTTGCTGTTATTATGTTGTCCGAGATTACGTTGTTGCTAGAGTATTGGAAGACAATTCCCTCTTTGGAATTCTCCACTGTGTTGTGACTTATGGCATCTCCCTTGGAGCTGAACATGCTTATTCCGCTGTCGGGGCTTAAATCGCTTCGAATCGTCAAACCTTCGATGATAACGTTGTCAGCCGTTATGTTGATGATGAACTGGTCGTTTTGTCCATCGATAATCGTTTGCTCTCTGCCATCGCCGATGAGAGAGATGCTTTTGTTAACTGTTAGGCTTTCTTGGTATGTTCCTGCGCGGACGAGTATGGTGCTTCCTGTTGTTGCATTGTTGATGGCTGCCTGAATTGACTCAGAGGGGTTGACAGTTACAATATCGGAGTCTGCTTTTGCGGGCAGTTCGAACCCAGAGGGTGATATTGACAGCAGACACAAGATTAGGCACAGAACTGAAATGGTTTTTTCGAATTTGACCGATTTCTTTGTACTCATACAAATCACCTGACATTAGGTTGGAACGTGCATATCCTGCCTTGACAGTGTACTTCCGAGTACGAAAGAACCTGCGATGGCTAACAGAAAAGCAGACACGAAGATGATTGGACTAACAACGGGCTGTATAACATCCCAAAGAATCGTGGCATACGATGCGGCGACCAACAATGCAAGAGCAAACGTGTAAGCTTTGGTTTGGACGTTGAGTTTGCCTACAGGGCTTTCCTGAAGCCGATTTAACGTGGAGTTCAGCAGGTTCTGCGCCTGCTTTATCTGTTCGTCCGTTGCCAGAATGGTCATGTTCTTGTCAACGTCTTGGAACTTGAAGCTTGAAAGAGCGTATTTCTGCAGTTCCCAAGGCTTCTTCTTTGGTAAGATCTTGACTATGTTGCTTTTCTCCATCTTCTTCAGTATTGTCTGGATTTTTCGTACCAGCTGAACGTCGGCTGTTTTCTCCTCTCCGTACAGTCTCTTTATGATGTCTTTAACATCCGGGAAGTACAGTTCCAGCTGGAAGGAGGCTATTGCCTTGGCGAGGCCGAACTGATGTTCGCCCTCGCGCAAGCGTATGCTGCTAATCTTGTAATCTGCGCTCATAGTCTCCTGTAGGAACTGTATCTCGCTTGGCGTCAATCTAGGGTCAGACAAGCTCGCTACCCATTCAATACTGTCAGTTGAAACAATATAATAAATGCTTCGTGGCCTGAATACTTATTTTCAATAGGTTTACGTGTCTGGAGGGTCTGTTTTCAACTCGTTCAACGGAAACAAGCTCTAAGATTGTCAATGAAGCTACGTATAGGTTGGTGCGGAGCATGGGAGACCGTGTGAGGAGCGCGGAGTTACTGTGCTTGCCGATTGGCAAGAAGTATAGTCTGAGTACTTTGGAGCCTCTGCACAAGAAGTATAGGAGCCACTTTGAGATCATAGGTTTGGTACTGGAGGCCGTTAAGGCTTCTAGTGCCACTCCCTTCTCCATCATGACACATGCGCGCATCAACTGTATACAGGTCAAGAAGTACCTGGTGTCTTTGACTGAGATAGGGTTTCTTGAAGTTGAAATCAGGAGGAGCAGGATTTTCTACAGGGCCAGCAAGGAAGGTCTTGACTTCTTAAGGCAATACTATGTTTTGCTTGAGATGCTGTTAACTGCCAGAGTGTAAGACGACGGAAGAATGCCCGGAGACAACGTTGCAGCAGTGCACGTGCTGGGCAAACGGGCCTATGTTGGGTTTCGAGGCCTTGTGTTTGAGTACTCAATCCGTGATTTCTTTGAGTGTCAAAACATTGTTGAAGCATGTTGGTTCAGTGCTTTTTTTACTCAATTCTGCGAGGTTTTTGAGTGTCAAAACGTTGTTTTAGCGTGTTGGCTGCGATGTTGAAATTCGAGGCCTTGTGTTTGAGTGCTCAATTCGTGTTTTTCTTGAGGCTCAAAAGGTCGGGCGGCGGGCGTTGGGTGCTGTTTGTCAGAACATATACTATTTCATTGTCTCCTTTGGCAAACAAGTCCGCCAGGACTGCGGTTTTTTCGAACCCTATTTTTTCGTAGAGTCTCTTGGCGGGTTCGTTGTCGTCGCCCGTGGTGACCAGCACTTTTCTGAGAACGTGGTTGCTGTTGACGAAGAGTTGTTTCATGTCTATGATAATCATTCTGAGTAGTTTTTCGCCTATTCCCTTTCTCCTGGACTCTTCGTCAATCCAGATGTCTACAATCTGCGCTAGTCCGTGGTGTTTTTCTTCCATGACTTTCCAGAAAGCGGTTCCGATGATTCTCTTTTGATGTTTGATGACCTTTATGTGATGGTAGTCAAAGAATGACTTCACAAACCAGCCGGCTTCTTCTCGATTGTGATACAGGTACGGGGAACTGTAGATGGTTACCAAATCTTCGAGATCCTCGGTACGTGCATCCGCTATTGTCGTGCTCATACCATGTCACGTCGATTTCAGAACACTTAAACTCATTCATAGCGCGCGCTTCGTGTGTTCATCGACGAATGGAGAAAAAGATGGGGAGTTTTAGGAGAGCGGGACTTGGCCTATCAGGCTCATGTCGTCTAATCTGTTCATCTTTATCATTCGGTCTGAGACTGTGTATAAGACATCTTCGATGTACAGTGATCTCGTGACCCAGTATCCTTGGTCGTTGATGCTCGCGCCGTTGTCCAAGTGGGTGATGTTGCCTTCCGACACCAGGTCGTGGTACAATGATATGTCAAACACGTAGGCACCCTGCCACACTGGGTCTCCGTAAGCGGAGGATGGAACCGGGCTGGGATATTTGCTTTCGTCTATTTTTGCCACCATGACTGGGATTACGAGAAGGTTTCTGGATTTGTCGAAAAGGAACGCCTTGGGATCCGTTAGAACTGGTGTGTCTGAGCCTCTGTCGCCGATTACGTAGCTCGCTTCTTGCACGGGGTTGGTTACGTTGCTTACGTCGAAGAGGGATATTTTTATTCCCTGATACCATGCGAAGTTTCCTTCTTCTGCTTCGACTGTGTTCTTGCCCACGCCGATGAGGTGAGTCTCGTCGTATGGATGAAGGTAGTCTGAGTATCCGGGTATCGTCAGATTGCCAAGAATCGTCGGTGAAGTCGGGTCCGTAAGGTTGATTACGAACAACGGGTCGGTGTTCTGGAAGGTTACGAGATAGCATCTGTTGCCCATGAAACGGGCGGAGTGGAAGTTCTCTCCGACGGCGATGTTCGAGAGATTTCCCACGATGCTGAGGTTCATGTCGAGCACGTACACGTTTGTTTTGCTGACTCCGTCAGACCAGGTTTGGGTTTGTATTCGGAAGTAGTCGCCGTATTCATCCATTGAATACTGGTTGTGTTCTTGTCCTGGGATTTTGCCGCTGGCTTCGATGGTCATGTTGCTGGCCTGCAAGTGTATGCGGTAGATTGTTGTGTTTCCACCCCAGTACCAGTCTTGGAATGTCACGTACATGTTTTCTTGCGAAACGTACATGTTGCTTGTAGCTCCGAGTAGAGTTGTCAGGTACGTCGGTGCTTCTGTCGTGTTCTGGATGTTCATTGCGACAAACGTGGTGTATTGGTAGTATTCTTCTGTTCCGTTGAAGTAGCGGATATCCGTGGGAGCTATCTCCGTGGCTCTTCCGTTCATGACGATTTCTGGCAGAAAGATCGTGTCGTTAACGGTGTAGGCTGGTTTGCTGACGACAAGGTAGATGTAGTCGCTGATCATTCTTGAGTTGAAGTAGCTGCCGGTCAAGGCAAGGTCTTTGATGAGGACTGGGTTGCTTCTGTCATTAATGTCGTACACCCTGACGTAAGTTTTGATGTCGGCGACGTAGAATCTTTCGTAAGGAGAAAACATGATGGCGGGGTAGCTGTATTGCGATCCCAGTACAGCCAGTCTTTCGCCGCTGACGAAGATTCCAATGGGGTACATGTCGGTGAACTTGATGTTGGCGAGCACTCGGGCTTGTGTTGGCGGGTAGGCGGTCAGTATGTAGACGGTGTCGTTTGACAGAACGTACATGTAGCCTTTGTCGTCCGTTTTGACTGTGTCTGCTTCGTCAACTCCTGCGACCTGAATGTTCGTTTCTGAATGCTGGTAGCTTTCACCCAAAGGTTCCGAAGTTATGGAAAAAGCATTGGCCGAGGCGGGCAAGCTTGGCATGCCGAGCGAGCTGAACACTTTGACGTCCAGAGGTCCATAGAGTGAAAACGGCCCTTGGGTTTGCGAGTTGGTTTTCAGGAAGTTCTTCAGCGCTTCAGCTGAGGGGAACGTGGCCAGAAAAGAAGAATGCGCGACCGGGATTGGGGGAGCAGCGGGATTCGGTATCGTCTGGAAGACTCCGTAGTTGATTACTGCACCGAAGGTTGAGGCAAGAAGGATTGCTGCAATTCCGTAGAGAATGGCTTTTCTCTTGATTTGTTTTTCCATCGAGTTAGCCACCTGCTTAAGGTACGAAGACATCATGCCATATTATGCTAAGCATTAGTACAGTATCGTTCCAGAAGTTGGAACGGTGGAGAGTGCACGCTTTGCCTATCTGAAAGTGATTTCAGAGATTCAGCCTCAACCATAGAATGTTCGCGTTTACCGCGAGGAAAGCTCAGTGCGGTCTAACGACACTACGACGCAGAGCTAGCGCGCAGATTTTTTGTTCAGTCTTGGTTAAGGAAGCTTTGGCAAATGATATCAAAGTTATGGTTTTTGCTCTGCATGGAACCTGGGGAGGTCGGAAAGTGTTAAATATGATAAACATTTATAGTTTTCTGGAGGTGAGAAAGTTGGTTTTAGGGGAAAAGATGTGGGAGGAAAAGGGCAAAGTGATAGGAGTGTCAGTGAAGTCCGTAGGTCCTGAAGGTGTACGTATGGAAGAGACTTTTGCTACTGATGTCAAGGGTCTGGGCCGAGGCCCGAGTGGCAGAAACATTGGAACATTGGACATTATTGAGGTGCCTGGCGGGTTCTTCAGCGGAACAGGCCAGGGGATATTTACGACGCAGGACGGGGATTCTGTGGTGTGGAAGACTTACTCCCTCGGCAAGCTGGAAGCAGGGAAGTACAAGAGCGTGAATATCATACAGTTCATGACTACTTCTCAAAAGCTCTCTTGGATGAACGGCTATATCGCTGTCGATGAAGGCATCAGCGATCCGATAACCATGGAGCTTAGCGGCACTGGTTACGAGTGGAAGTAGGCGAGAATTGCTGCTTGCCCGTTACGCGTGGAACTGAAAGTTCAGTCGTGCTTTTCAGTCGGGGATTCGATATTCAAAACTCAGGAAAATCAGTGTGCTCAATCGATCGCCAAGGGCAGAAAAGGTTCGCGCGCGCTCGCCCGCTTGCAGATTTCATGAAAGCTTCCAGCCGAAGCTAACTTCATAAAAAAATGCACAAGTGCGTTACCTCAAGAGACAATGTGCCGATTTGGTTTTGGTGCAAAAAAGAAAAAAGGAGGAAAAAGACAGGCTATTTTTGGTTTAACCTACGATCTGCGTTATTTCTTTGACGATTCCTTTTTCTACGTGTTGAGTCCACAGCATTTCGGGCACGTCAACGGCGAGAAACAGCCAGGACAAGAGGATGACTTCGACTGCTGCCACTGCCAGGTTCTGTATCCACTTGCCTACGCCTACGTGGATTGTGAAATCATTCGGCTGCCCCGCTATCAGGATGCTGAACGCTCTGTCCGCAGTGATGATATCCCGCAAAATCCCGGCCTTCTTCGCTTGTATGACTATTCCCAAAGGCTTAGTGGCTGACTGCGTTTTGTAGCCTTCAGTTGTCAGCTGCTGAACGATCTGCTGTGATAGTTGATTCAGGTCCTTGTTTTTTCCTTGAAAATGCATTACTTTCTCAGTTACCAAATTGACACCTCAACATTCAGTTGAGGTAGCGACTAATAAATATTAACGCGCGCGCTGACCTATATTGGCAACGGATCAGATGCGTTGAACCTCTTCGACAAAAAACTTCCTTTTTCTCGAAAAACGATATGAACAAGGATGCTGCAGGGTTTTGCATTGGAGGCTGGTCATTGCTGAACAGAGACTTGAAGCTGATTTTCACGACCAACGTGGTGGGTTCCTTTGGCGACGGTCTCTTCGCCTATCTTTTGCCTGTCTACATGCGCAACGTGCTAGGAACGGATCCGATTCAAATCGGCATACTCTACGCCTTGACAGTCTTAGCAGCAGCTTTGACGCTGCTGATATCGGGAACGCTCGCAGACAGGTATGACCGCAAGAAAATCATGATAGCCGGGTGGTTGGCATGGTTGCCTGCGCCCCTGATTTTTGCGTTTGCCAGAAACTGGACCGAAATGATTCCTGGGATGTTGATGTGGGGATTCTGGCTCGGACAGCCGGCAGCCTCTGCGTACGTAGTGACCTCGGCGGAAAAGAGCAGGCTGACCTCAACGTTCACGATAATGTCGGCTGGATGGTCGTTAGGCTACATCTTTTCTCCGGCAGTGGGCGGGTTTCTTGCCGGTACGGTTGGGATGAAAACGGTCTTCTACTTAGCTTTCATCTTCTACGGTTCAGCCTGTTTCACGCTTTCATTTATCAGAAGCCAGCACGCCAATCATGAGCAGAACGCTTCAGAAAAAGAGTATTCATTCCTGAAGCTCATTAGGAACCGGAAACTACTGTCCGTATCGGTCTTCTTCGCCCTGCTCATGTTTGTAATCATGATGTTCAGAAACTTCGTTCCAACGTACCTGTCTGACGTCTACAAGTCCACGAATTTTGAGATAGGCGTTTTGGGCTCCATTCTCTTCGCTAGCTCGGCGGTGCTCGGGATCTTGCTCGGCAGGCTTGGAGACATGAAACGAAAATCGTATCCTCTGGCCATTTCTTTGATCTTTGGTGCCGTGGCGATGGTTCTGATGCTGTGGTCCGGCAACTTCGGCATCCTTGCAGTGTCGTTCGTTTTCAACGGCGGATCTTACATAACTTGGTCCATGCTCAGCGCGATCGTAGGTCCCACCGCACCCGAATCATGCAGAGCACGGTGGATCGCCGTTCCTCAAACGTTGTGCATGTTCGCCTCGTTTGCTGCGCCCTACGTCGGAGGACTTCTGTATGCAACGTCAACGCAGTACCCTTTCATCGTTGCAATAGTAGCGATGCCTATCTTCGCTGTTCTGTCAGTTAAGATACTAAAGGAATAACGCGTGCATAGCACTCCCTTTTGTTGGGGAGAATTATGTGCCATTTTACAGACTAAACAGGCAACTTTAGTGGGGCTAGTCTAGCGTGTGCTTGATCTGGACGTTAAGAAAATACAGTATGACTGGTTTTGCCGTGCACACAAGGCTCATGGGTGGAGGGCTTTTGCCAGGTCTTCTGCGTATTTCTTCGCTTTCTCCAATTCTCCCTCTTTCAGTTGCATTTCATTCTTGCCTTCGACGTCCTTCTTGCTTTGAACGTAGGTAGCCAAAGATGGCATGACTATTTTGAAACCGAGTTTTTCGAGCTTCTTTTCTATCCCCTTTGCCGCGTTTCCACTGAGCGGCATCTGTAGTTGCGTTTCAAATGATGCGGCAAGTTTTCCAGTCAACTCATCTTTAGCAAACCTGTCCAGAAATTGCGTAATCGGCCCTGTTGCCCTCCGCCATTGCGTAGGCGACCCAGCCAACACGCAATCATAATTCTTAACACCTGCTGGGTCAACATCCTTAACATTTAGACAGTCAACGTCAAACCCTTTTTGTTTGAGAACGTCACTTATTGCCTTCGCAACTTTCTTCGTGTTTCTGTTTACGGAAGCCGTGTCATATACAACCAGAATCTTCAAGCGATTCTCCTCATTTCTCAGTGAGTCGCGAAGCTTTTGAGCTTTTCGAAGGCGCCTGCTTGTTAGGGGGAGGTGGTTGTTGTCTGTGGTTGAGTTGGCTGTGTTCTCATTTCGAAGAACGCTACGGCCAGTAGTATCAGGGCTACCCACATCAGAATAAGACCTATGACAATTACTGTCAGAGCAGCGCCAATCAGTAACAGCAGTCCGGCCGTGGCGAACATGTGGGTGCCGGACTTTTCAGAGAGAGTGTTGAGTGATCTTCTCAGGAAGATGGCTGCGACGACGACGAACACGAAAAGAACAACCAACGCTCCCACTATTTCCGCCACATAGGGCGCGAGCGCGCTCCAATCTGTGAAACCCTGCCAGTTGAAGTTCTGAAGGGCACTCCAGTCGGTCCAATTTGAAATATGAATGCCCAAGACCGACAACATGTCAAACGCCGCTGATACAACCACTACCACGGCAATCACTACCCCTATTATGGCTGCGATGACTCCGAAAATCACGTTGTTAAATATGCGCCTATCCTTGTAGTAATCTGCCAAGCCGTTGAAGGCTACCAGCACAAGTATCAGGCCGACCAGACCTATTACGCCAGTGTAGACACTTGCAAGCGGGCCAATCACCATCAATATTGCCCCGATTCCTCCCAACGTCTTGCTCGATTCAAGCGTCATCTAACAAAGCCCCAAGGCGTGGTTTGTTTGCCGCAGAATAAAAGCCTTTCTTTCAATGCGCGCAAGTCATTCCTTTGTGTTGGGGAGAAGCGTGTTCCATTTTATAAGTTAAACAGCTAACTACATTAGCGGGATTAGTCTTGGGTCGCAAACTTACTTATGCTGGCGCTGGGGTGGATAGGAATCTTAGGGCTGAGTCCAAGAAGGCGTTGGGAGTTCTGAAGAAGACGTATGGTTTCAGCCGCTTTGGCAAGATCGTCGTTCTTCCTTATGGGCGGGTTTTTCCCTATGGCGATTGTTACTTGGACCTGGTGGTTGAGGGAGTGGGTACGAAAGTGCTTGTCGCTCAGCTGGCCAACAGGTTCGACACCATCGGTGTTGACGGCGTGGCAGTTGCAGTGAATGATGTGATTCGTTCTGGGGCGAGGCCGCTTGCCGTAGCGGACAACATTCATGCTCAGGTGTCAGATCCTGCGTTGATTTCTGAGTTTATGAAGGGAATAGTGAAGGGCGCGGCAGAAGCTGAGTGCGTGGTGCCGAGCGGCGAGATCGGCGACGTTGCTGAACTGATCAAAGGATTGGCAGAAGGCAAGGGCTTCGACATGGTCTTTGCTTCTGTAGGAGTGGTGTCTAAGGATAAGGTCATCTCGGGCAGAAACGTGAGACCTGGAGACGTTATAGTGGGCATGCGGAGTTCAGGCATCCACAGCAACGGCATATCCCTTGCCAGAAGAGTGTTGTTCAAGCAGTGGGGAGGAAAGTACGAGGCTGACACGGTTCCTGAAGGCTTGGAGAGAGAAGTGGTTAATGAGGTTTTGGAGCCGACCAGAATATACGTTAAGCCTGTGCTCAGGGCCGCAGAGGAGCTTGAAGTCAAGGCTGCGGTACACGTGACGGGCGACGCTTACATGAAGTTCAACAAGCTGAAAGAGTTTTCAGGTGACATAGGTTTCGAGTTCAACAATTTCAAACCTCAACCGATATTCAATCTGATTCAGAACACCGCGGCCGACATGGTTGGGACGATAACTGATGAGGAGATGTTCAAGACGTTCAACATGGGATGGGGCTTCGCTTTGATAGTTGACAAGAAGGATTGCGAGAGGGCAATTGGCGTTCTGGAAAAGACAGGCGTCCAGGCTGAAGAAATAGGTCACGTAACGCGTGCAGAAGGAGTCAAGATTCTATACAAGAATAAGAGAATTATTCTAAAGTGAATTTGCCTAGATAGTGACGAAAGTGTTTAAATCTGCTTTAGCCCAGTTTAGCCTATGAAGTACCGTCTCAAAATCGAAGTCAGCTTGAAGCCCGGCCACAGCGACCCTGAGGGCGAGACCACCGCGGACTTGTTGAAACAGCTGGGTTACAAGGTCAAAGCTGTTGGCGTCGGCAAAGCCTACAGCGTTGTTCTCGAAGCTTCCTCCAAGAAAGAAGCACAAGCTGAAGCTGTGGAAATGTGTAAGAGGCTTTTGGCGAACCCGACTAAGGACGATTATGCGATAAGTGTCGAGGAGACAAGATGACGGCAAACCTGTTTGTCCAGAGAAAAACCCCTTTTTCCCTGTTTGAGGCGAGGGTTCTGGGGGCCTCTGACGAGCAGCTTCTGGAGATGAGCCGTGAACTTGGCTTGGCCCTGAGCCTGCGAGAGATGAAGGCTATCAAAGACCATTTCAGTATGAGCGGACGGAACCCAACCGATGTGGAGCTTCAAACTATCGCACAGACATGGTCTGAGCACTGCTTCCACAAGACTTTCAAGGACAAGATCAAATTCGACGGAAAACACATCAACGGCCTTTTCAAAACGTACATCGCAGGTGCGACAAAGAAGATCAGTCCACACTGGTGCTTCTCTGTCTTTGAGGACAACGCGGGCATCGTGAATTTCGACAAAGGATACGGTATAGCTGTTAAGGTTGAAACTCACAATCATCCATCGGCGGTGGAGCCTTTCGGCGGCGCGGCAACGGGGACGGGAGGCGTCATCCGAGACATTCTGGGCGTGTGGGCAGACCCGATAGCCTGCACCGACGTGCTGGGTTTTGGCCCCTTAGATTTTGAGTATGAAAAGCTGCCCAACGGCGTTAAACATCCGAGGTACGTGTACATGGGGGTCGTGGCGGGGATTGGAAGCTACGGCAACAACATGGGAATCCCAACAGTGAACGGAGCGATATACTTTGACGAGAGCTACACCGGCAACGTTGTTGTCTACTGCGGCTGTGTGGGGCTGCTACGGTTTGACAGGTTCAGGAAGGACGCGAAGGCTGGTGACGTGATTGTGCTTGCAGGGGGAAAAACGGGTCGCGATGGCGTTCACGGTGTGACTTTTGCGTCTGCGGAGCTGACGGAGAAGTCTGAGATGATTTCTCGGCCTGCGGTGCAGATTGCGAACCCTGTTGAGGAGGAGAAGTTAAAGAGGGCAATCGTTCAGGTCAGAGATTTGGGGTTGGCATCGGGGATAACGGACTTGGGCGGTGGAGGCCTGTCCTCGGCTGTCGGTGAAACAGCGAACAAGTATGGCTGCGGAGCAGTGGTTGAGCTTGACAAGGTGCCGTTGAAGTATGAGGGGTTGGCTCCGTGGGAAATCTACGTTTCAGAGTCTCAGGAAAGAATGCTGTTAACGGTGCCGCCTGACAACGTTGAGCGGGTTCAGGGAATCTTCAGCGGGGAGGATGTTGAAACGACGGTCATCGGCAGACTGACTTCCGACAGAATGCTTCGGCTCGATTACAAGGGGGAGAGGGTTGTGGAGATGGGCATTTCGTTCCTTTTCGAGCCGCCGAAGTTGACGAGGAGGGCGGAATACCGACCGATGAATGATGCTGAGCCGATGTTTTCTGAGCCTGAGGATTTGAATGAGGTGTTGTTGGGGGTTTTGGCTTCGCCTAACGTTGCGAGCAAGGAGAGTGTCGTTCGGAGTTATGATCATGAGGTTAAGGGTAACACGGTGCTTAAGCCGTTGCAGGGCGAGTTTGGCGGGCCGAATGATGCGGCTGTGTTGAAGCCGTTGGATGGTTCTTGGAAGGGCATAGCGGTTTCGTGCGGGATGAACCCGAATTATGGGAAGATTGATGCTTACTGGATGGCGGCTTCGGCGATTGATGAGGCCGTTAGGAATAACGTTGCTGTTGGCGGGAGAAGAATTGCGTTGCTGGACAATTTTACGTGGGGGAACCCTGAGAGGCCTGAACGGTTGGGCAGCTTGGTGCGGGCTTGTGAGGCGTGTTATGATTTTGCGGTTGCTTTTGGGACACCGTTCATATCTGGCAAAGACAGTTTGTATAATGAGTCGCCGCTTGGGCCTGTGACGCCGACGCTTCTGATCACGGCTTTAGGGCTCGTGCTGGATATTCGTTCAGCGGTTTCGATGGATGTTAAGGCGCCGGGCGATTCCATCTACGTTGTCGGGGAAACTCTGGCGGAGCTAGGCGGCTCGGAATATTATAGGCTGAAGGGGTTTCTGGGCAAGTCTGTTCCTAAAGTGCGTGGTGCTCGGGCTAGGAAGGGGTTTAGGGCGGTTACTAGGGCGATTGACGGTGGGCTGATTAAGGCGTGTCATGACTTGTCTGAGGGCGGTTTGGCTGTGGCGGCGGCGGAGATGGCTTTTGCCGGTGGTTATGGGTTGGAGTTGGATTTGCGTAAGGTTCCGACGGAAGGTTTGGGTCGTGACGATTTTGTCTTGTTTTCGGAGTCGAACAGTCGGTTTCTGGTGGAGGCTTCAGAGAAGGCGAGGGACGAGTTTGAGGGGTTGATGAAGGGCAGGGTTTGTGCTGAGGTTGGCAGTGTTACTCGGTCTCCTCGGTTGTGCGTTAGGGGGTTGGCTGGCGGGGTGGTTGTGGATGCTTCGTTGGGTGATTTGTTGAAGAGTTGGAAGAGGACGTTGAGTGGTGGGGTGTGAGCTGTGAAGCGTGGGGAGATTAGGGTTTGTGTTTTGCGTGTGGGCGGGACTAACTGTGATGCGGAGACGAGGCGTTCGTTTGAAGCGTTGGGTGTGCGTGCTGAGGTTGTGCATGTGAATGAAATTGTGAAGAAGAGGAGTCTTTTGGAGTATGATGTGCTGGTTTTTCCTGGAGGTTTTTCTTATGGGGATTACGTTCGGGCTGGGGCTATTTGGGCAAAGTGGATTCTGGCGAAGCTGGGCAGGGAGTTGAAGGCTTTTGTGGATGAGGGTCGTCTGATTCTGGGGATTTGTAACGGTTTTCAGGTGCTTGTGGAGACGGGTTTGCTTCCGGGCTTTGAAGGAATGAGCCCGTATCCTGAGGCGGGTCTGGCAACGAATTTTCCGCCCGGATACAACTGCCGCTGGATAAGCCTAAAACATGAAAACAACGGCAAATGCGTGTTCACCTCGAAAATTCCGAGGGGAAAGGTTTTGCATGTGCCGGTTGCTCATAGTGAGGGCAGGTTTCTGTTTCCGAAAGAGAAGGAGAGGCGGTATTTGGAGAAGATTCGGGAGAATGATCAGCTGGTCTTCCGATACTGCAGCGAAGACGGCGAGTACGCTGAAGGCAATTTTCCTACGAATCCGAACGGTTCTTTCCATGACATAGCAGGCATATGCAACGCGGAAGGAACAGTGTTCGGACTAATGCCGCATCCTGAAAGAGCATTCTACTGGTGGCAGCAGGGCGATTGGACAAGGCGGCAGAAGATGCCGGAACACGGCGATGGGAAACTCGTCTTTGAGAGCTTGATTAGCCATCTGGAAAAAGCATAAGCCAAGAATTCTCGCCACATCTACCTTTCTCGTGAACCGCAACAAGAAACCTTACAAAGACAGGTTTGTGTGAGAGGCTCCAGCGTCTAGTGGCTTTCGAATTCCACTCCAAAACCGTATATTGGAAAAAAGTAGCGGGCACTGGGCATCAAACGCAAGTTTCAAAAAGAGGAAAGAGAAGCCACCATTACTGGTACCTACTTTGAGAACGCGCATTTGCTTTCTGTTCAGCTTTCGTATTGCTTTTCCTACTTAAACTTAGTCTGCATCGAGAGTTTAGAAAAATGCAGAAAGAAGATCGCGTTATTAGACCTTTTAGGTCCTAGGTGGCTGAAAAATACTGTAAGCCTGGTGACAATTCATTTAAAGTATGCTTGGAGACAGGCATAGTCCTTAGGTCTCCAGGTTCAAACTTGATCAATCCTCCTGCGTACTTGCGGCCCACAGACTTCTGGTCAATCCAATTCCTTAGGTCGCTGTTTAATAGTTCTGTTACGCGAGGTGCCATATCGAAGAAACGACAGCTAGGCACTCTCCAGTAAATGCTTAAAAGATTGGTTAGGTTGAAAGCGCTTGCTTCGTTATATACAAATCGAGGATATCCTCGTGACATATATGTAAAAACTAGATTCGGAGGGTTTCCTACCCTAATGTGGTACCACGGTTTTCTATTCTTGCATGTCGGAAGCATGTGAATCCCCTTACTCTCCCCCATCCGAATATACTTCTTGATTGCAGAAGGGAATCTTTCTGCGGGTTCATCAGAAGGCAAGCTCAACAACCAACAAGGTTCTCCACTTTCCTTGTACTCATTCCAGCATTTGTCGGAAAAGACATTTGGAAGCTGTATTTTCGTGGGAATTACCTTGTTCAAATATCTCCTGCGCGCGTCGACCGATAATTCTATCTTTTCGACGAAACTGTTGGTAAGAACAAAGAAGCCATTAGCTCCGGTTGATATACCTCTATGTACTAATGCGAGCGAAGTCAATAAGGCTGTTATTTCCTTTTTGCTCCTCCGCTGTTCTGAGGGCACGCGCTCTGACGGGGGTTCAATTGGTCTTTCTCTAGAAACAAACTGAAAAAGTGTGAATAGGATACTTTCGTGGTTCAAGATACTTTCCTTCATCCTTGGACCTTGTTCCTTAAAGACACTCCAAGTGCAAGATTTCTTGTCAAAGCAAACGCTTTTCCTGGAAATTCCAAAACGGTCTTCGAGTCGCCTCAACAAATCTGATCCATACTTGGTTTCCTCCATCTCCAAAGGCAGCAGAAAGACCATTCTGCCGCTTCGTAACAATCTAGAAGAATGGGCTAGGAAGAACGAATGGAGGCCTGAAAACATTGATATTCCGAGTTTAGTCACAATACCGTTCCTTTCGCCAAGTCTGTGATATCGAACATATGGTGGGTTTGCTATGATAGCATCTATTCTCTTGAAACCAATGTCCTCAAGATAAACTTCGTTCTCTCTAAATCCTTCACCATGCTGCTTGAGTTCCACAAGAAGGAAATCGGAAAACAGTACACGCCAAGTTTCAGGCGCGCCTACCCAATCCAGAGAGATGGCGGTAGATAGAGCCAGGATAGGATCATTTTCTATTCCTAAGTATTTTACACCAGTCACATCTTCCCTCTCTTGGGCAAGATGCCTAAGGATCCCTAGTGCAAAAATACCTGTTCCACAACCAGGATCCAAAACAGTCTCTTCGTTCTTCAAATTCAAGAGGTCTATTGCCTCCTTGGCAACCTGCGGAGGTGTGAAGTATTGGCCCATTTCTTTTCTACGTTTGTCGTCTATTATTGATTCGCATAAGACTGCAAGGGCGTTTGACATTCCGTAGGGATCTGGAGCCACACTTTGTTTGAAGAGTCTTAATCTCCCTTCAAGGTCATCTGTCATTTTTCTCACTGGGTACGTGGGACAGTTTATGATGCGATTGAGCGTCTTCCTTTTGCACACCGAAAGCAGAAGCTGCAAGAGAGCTTCTTTGTCTTTATTGAGAACGTTGGCAAGCAGAGCTATCGATTCGTCATGAGTGGATGAGTTCTTTAGTATCAATGGCATCACAAGGCCTCCAATGCTCGCTCAATTATCGCCATCATTTCGTTTGGTGAGACACACGAGCATACCCATTGACGGATACTAGGATGGCACAGAACTCTTATAGGCGCTATTGAATCCATCAGCAGTTCCATAGATTCCGTGAGACTTTCCGCTTTGATAGGGGACATTCTCTCGTGATAATAGGTTTTTCTCTCAAGCTCCGGCACATATATGAGTGGCCGACCGAAGCCTGTTATCTTCCGTGGATCTGGGATATCAATGAGAATCGCAAGGTTGGTAGTCAGCAACCTTTGGACTTCGTCTAGACCAGTGAGAGGCCTTGTTTCGATCAATGTTTCTTTGTCTCTTATGCTGCCATAGATGCTTTCTTGGACCTTCTGACATAGTTTCACTCTATTCGGCCAAGTTAGATCCTGAAGCTTCTGAACCAAGTCCCTATGATCATCACGTTGAATGGCATGTGCACGCTTGTATAGTTTCCTTTCAAGGATACAATTAATTAGTGCTCCGCCAAATTGTGAGAGGGAAAGCTCCTTGAGCCAATTAAGCATCAGCCAGTCTGTCGTCGATATCCCGGGGTACCATTGCGTAGCTAGCTCTTCTTCTGATTCAAGATCACTCATTTCCTTTGATATGCTTTCAAGCACATCACTCGAAGGCTGCGTGGCGACGGGTACTTTTTCCGTTTCTTGCCGTTTCTTTGATTCTGTTTCTTGTTTGATTTCGCTGAACGGTGGAACTAGCTGGATTATGAAGTCCAACAGCTTCTGATGAACTTCCTTGATCTGGCCCTCAGCGCTTGGGTTGAATATTTCGGGTGGCAGAAGGATTGCAGTTGCGTATTGAAGCATCGACTTCAAAATCCGCGAGGTGTGATGCCAGTAGACTGACGCATGCATAAGATATCTTGCTAAACCAAAGGAGTCAGCACTAGCACGTCCTTTCTCGTATACGCCGATTGTTGCCCTATGTAGGCCGTGCGCATCTCCAGGTATTCTAACAAAGGTCAAAACGCGAAGTAAGCGTTCAATATCAAGTTGTCCGCCGTACGGTATTCTGCATTGGGCAGAGTCTCTGATTATGTAGTCTGCCTTGTCTGCGTCTATTGGGCCGTCAATCAATGCAGAGAGCATATCAGCCTTGAAGTCGCGTACAGTTGCTCCTGTTAGCTTGAGCTGACGGGAGTGAGCGCCCAATATTTGTAGTAAACATTCGGGGTCTACACCCCAGCCCTCCTTTGGATCTTTGATTATGTCGAGCAAAGTCTTTCCATCCTTGTCCTTTGTTTCGTCCGATATGAGCTCTATAGAGATACCAGTGTGACCAAATGTCTTCAAGTGAACCTCTTCGAGATCGTGTGCCAACGGATATTGTCCCAAATCGTGGAGCAGAGCTGCAAGAAGAACTGCTTTTATGTCTTGTTCGTCGACAAGGTTACGAAATATCGGATTTTGCGAGTCGTAGAACAGAGATTTCACATAGTTTGCAGTATACGTATAGGCTCCAAGAACATGGTCGAACCTGGAATGATCGGCAGTTGGATATACTAGAGTTATCAATCCCAATTGGCTGATCATTTTTAGACGTGCGAAGGTAGGGTGTTCAATGAGGCTTCTCAAACGCGGCGTCAGTACGGTGTTCATGTCTGGTGTCACTCTGACAACATTCTTGGAGTACGTTCCTAATTCCGGAATTACGTTTTCAGGATTCCAGGACCCATACTCTTTTTCAAGATCTCTTAGAACATCCTTCAGGTTCTGGTATCGTATCGTTGCATAATCCGATTTTCGAAGACCTCCAAAGATCTCACCAACAATATGGTCTTTAAGGGGATCATATTCACCTTCGTTGTAACCATTGAGCAGACGCGTGGCAATAAAATGAAGGGCGCGGAACAACGGTCTCTCGGGAAAGTCGTGTGGATGTCCTTCGAGAATGATGTTAAGCAAATCTAGGATAGACTTACCCAGCGCATAGTAATCGAATTCAGGTGTAATCTCCTTTCGTTTAATTGCACTCCTTACTCTGTCTGAAGATGTTCTATCTCTCATTCGCTTCAGAAGTCGTGGGTCTGCATACCGTTCTGTAAAATAGATCTCTAAGGAATTTTCATCATTCGAGTCGAGCTTTTGAGTTGAACCAAAATCAATTACAACAAGATGCGCATACTCGTCAACAATGACATTATCCGGCTTTACATCAAGATAGACATATCCTTCTGCGTGAATATACGCCAATGCATCGACCCATTGATGAATGAGTAGAACGAGCTGTTGTAATGATTTGTCGAGAGCATATACGTTCACTAGCTGCCCCTTGAGAGACAAGAATTCGACATATTTACGAAGGGGCGTCGCTCCCGACATGAAAGGTTCTATGATAAAAGAAAGAGAGTGTGTCTCACTGTCCACTTTTATGTCAGACTTCCCTACATCCAAAAGATGAATTATGTTTGAATGATCGAATAGCTGGAGTATTTGCCTTTCGTTTTCAACCATCGTCATCTCGTCGTCTGAAATATGAGGACGATTAAATTTCAACACCAATTTCTGGCTCGGCATATTCGTATGCGAGCCTTCAAAAACTATGCCCGTACCGCCGACACTTATAGGTCGTTCAATCTTGCACAAGAACCGTTGCTGCAAATTGAAATCTGTACGCAGTTTCTCCAGAAAAGACCTAAGAATCGGTTCTTCTCGTCGATATGCGTCATTTCTTTTGTCTCCATACAATTCCTTAATCGTTAAAAGCCATGAAGCGATTTCATCGCTTTGTTGTTTTGAGGGTCTGCGGGGCAAAATTGCCAATGGGCTCACCAGAAAGATATTTACAGCGTGCAGCCTATAACTTCTCTGTTCATTTTAACTGTTTATTTCTTGAGCAATTTCGTGCCATTTTTCAAGAAATGGACAACTCTTTGTTATTCTGAAGATGCAATATGCTGGTTCGCATTCTTTCTTCCTTTTAGGGCAGAGTTTCCGCGCAAGTTGCTTTTGGATTTTTTCAATCTCTTTGTCTAGGTCTTTTCTTTGTTTAGAAAGCTTGGCAACTTGCCTTCGCAGTTGCTCTTCACTCACGCTTTTCTTCCTCAGCTTCTTTTATCTTTGGCTCTATTATTCTCCATATATCAGAAGCCACGATCTGAATCGACCGACTATCATCCCCCTCCACTATTCTAACATTGGGTCGGTTGGCAAACTGTTTCAAAAAGGCTTCTCTGACTTTTTCGAGTGTCCTCTTTCTCTCAAAGTGGTTTGGTGAACCATTCCTATTATGAATTATTCTTCTTAGAGATGCTGCAGGGGTCAAATCAAGAATAATTGTTATGTCCGGAATAGGCGCGATTTTCTCATTCATATTCTCTATTAGATTTGGATCAAGCCCTCTCTCGCTTTGATAGGCTACATTTGAAAAATAGTATCTGTCCATTATTATTATTTTCTTCTGAAGTAAAGCGGGCTTAATGTTCCTCTCAACGTCATCCAAACGATCTAGATAGAATAATTGAAGTTCATCTTCGGGTTTTGTTTTATGTCTCCCGTTATCTGCCAAATCTCTTATCCTTTTCCCCCATTTTCCGTCTGTCGGCTCATGTAGAAGGATGGAGGCGTATCCGTTTTTGGCAAGTTCTTGTAATAAAATACTGGCTTGTGTGGTTTTGCCTGCGCCATCTATTCCCTCAACAGCGATTAGAACTGCCTTCTTCATCTTTTTCTCTTCAATAGTTTTCAGCAACCAAAGTCCTCCTCTCTCTATCGCACAATATCTCTTTTGTACTGCACCAATTCAAAAGCCTTGTGCATTTCCCATTTATCACGTAATTCCGATTGAAGATTCTTCAGTTGACAAAACAAGCGCGCGCTAATGAGATGTATAACCCACATTATTTGTTCTCGGGCGAATTACAATTGTTTCTTGTTCTCCCACGCAAACTCAAGCTTGCATTTGCAGGCATGCAATCCACAATAAGGACACTCGTACAGCTTGTTCTTTCCGTTTCGATAGTTGATCCACAGAATCTGTTCCAATCCGACGTATTTAGCGAGTTTCTCCTTGTTTTGGAGAGGCAGAGTGTACGATACGAGTCTGTTACGATATTTATCAAAGGTCTTAGCTCCATTTCGAACCTTCAGAGTCAGAGAACACAACCATGCGAAAACTTCAGCAATTTCGTCACATAACATGTATTGCTTTTTTTCTATCGACAAGTCCGACCTCTTGTCGGTATAGATATCGATCACTGCTCGACCCATTTCACCCGTCTCTTCTAATATATGGAATCCGATACTTTCAAGAGTACCAAGCGCTATATTGGGCTCATATATACTGTGAAACATGGTCTCCATTCTCTGCAGGCTGTTTGGGATCTCTTCAAGTGCATTCTGCGCATATTTCCTTAGCTCTTCTTCACACGAGAGTTTCAATTGCGCATACTTCTGGCTAGCTGATCTTTTCTCAACCTTGGGGTAGTCAGAAAGGCAGTATTTGCACTTTCCTTTGATGTCACTCACGATATCACTGGTTGCTTTCTTTCCGTCGCTCAAAACATAGAGTCTCTGGAAACAATGCGGGCAGAGGCCGGGATACTTATCCCAAATCATACGCGACATCTTGGTTTGTATGTCTAGCCTGCTTTCCCATCCAGCTTTGTCGTCATTGAGCTTCGCAACGAACCCAAACAACCAGTTTGCTGTTTCTCCTATTTCTCTGAGGATGAGGTCTGCATCGTCTCTACGAATGGCCTCTCCCAGTTTACTTGCATGATCGAGTACATGTAGAGCATAGTCAAGAGCCGTTCTTCGCTGGTGAATCTCATTCCACACATTTTTTACAATGTCTACGTATTCGTCGACATTGAGAATCCCTAATCTCTTAAGTTGCTGCGCTATGTGATATACCTCCACTTGCACGGAGATGCTTTAGTCTAGTCCTTAATTCATCGATGGACACGGCTTTTTGTGATTCTGGTAATTCTGACCATAATCCTTCTATGACTTTGCCGAGATAACTTAATCTGTTACTTCGAAATGCAACTATTGGTTTGCCAATAGCGTAAGCAAAACCGAGTTCGAAAATTACACCTTCTCCAGGCGCATCAAGAACAGATAGTATGATGTCACATTGTTTTACAAACTCCACGTTCTGCTTGAGTATTTCTCTTGAATCTACATTTGTACTGGGGGGCAGGATTTCCTGAGGAGAGATACAAATGAAGCCCTCTTCTTCTAAAACTCTCTTTATCTTGGTGTTTAGAGTCTGGGCGGCAATATTAGAAAGTGGAGCATTTAGGAAAACTTTGGGTGACACAGCTTTTTTCTTGTCAGATTTCATTATCTCAAATCACCGTTCTGTACGGTCGAACACGAAATGTACGACAACCTAGTTGAGTGTCCCGAATATTTGAATTCTTCTAGAACGACATGAAGCTGACCTTTCAGAACTACAGGCTGTGAGCGCTAAACTAACATTCGTCTACCCATTTTCGCTTCCTACAAATCTCTAGATCCTCTCTTTCAGGAATACCGCGCACGCTTCAATTTACCTGGATCTCATCTCTCTAGAGCTCGGTGTAGCACGCGCTAAGTTGCTAATCTAACAACGTCTTCGTAGTTCTGCAGGAACTTATCTTTATATATCATGTCTGGTGGAATCGTTAAACTTGGGTTGACCTTGGTTCTTATGAGCCTACACCCTTTCCTGATGTAGACAGCGTTGCCTATCACCGAAGTTGATTCAATACAAGTAGGGTTTTCACGAGTCGAGTCTACGACAACTTTCCTGCCTAGAATGCTGTCTGACAAATTGGCGTAATCTCCAATCTTTGCAGCATCCATAATTGCTGAGCCTGTCACGTTCACGTGTTCACCGAGTATGCAGAAATTGTCAATGCTTGAATCTGAGATCTTTGAATAATCACCTATTGTTGTGTGTCTGCCAATTAGAGCAGCACCATCAATGCACAACTTGTTTTCTTTATATTTTCTGACTATGTCTTCCCGCCTTCTGACAGACTCTTCGCTGTATCCTTGAACCCAAACGTTTCTGTTCGGCAAAATTCTTTCTTCCAAGACTCTCATGTTTAACTTTCCATAGAGAAAGTCATGCATTGCCTTTAGATAGCTTTCTGGACTCCCAACGTCGTACCACACTTCTAATTCATATCCATAGACTGGAAATCCTTTGTCCACCAGGTACGGAATGAAATCAAAACCGAAATCGAGCCTCCTCCTCTCCTCCCTTATCTTCTTCACTTCTTCGCTTTCAACTATCTTTCTGACTTCTGGTGAAAGCAGGTAGATGCCAGCGTTGGCAAAATTGCTTGGCGCTTTCTCCTCTGAAGGCTTCTCGACAAACCTCTTAATCTTCAGATCTTTGTCAAACTCGGCAATTCCATATTCTGATACGTTTTTCACCCTCGTTAAGGCAATGGTCATCATTGCCCCTTTTTCTTCATGCCTCTTGGCAAAGTCGTTCAGATCGAAGTTGAAGAGGTTATCTCCCTGTACAACAAGGACTGGATCCCGAACATCATAGTATTCCACGTTCAGCCTGTAAGAATCGGCGCTTCCCAAGTCATCCAGGTTGGGTTGATGTCTGATGTGCACTCTCGGCTCGATCTTATACTTTGCTGAGAACCCAACCCCTTCTCCGTACTGATCGAAAAGGTTCGAATAGTTGGTATAACCATACTCTCCGAAGATGAAGTTCCTCACGCCTTGTTCAGCCAAAGTTGCCACTGAGAATTCGATTAATGGCCTGTTCAAGAACCTCACACAAGGCTTTGATATGTCGTGTGTCAGGGGCATTAACCTCTTAGCCTGACCCCCAATGGGAATAAAACATCTCAGTTTTTCCACGTTCATAATCATAATCTAGGCTGAAACACCAATTTATGTTTATGTAACCCACACGGGCCTACCGACCCACGCTCTTTGCGCGCGCTATAGATGATAAAGTTGAGTACCGATTCTGCAATAGAGAGGCTTCAAAGAACTAAGAGGTCGGAAAGAGATTGGCCTATTGATTAGCGCGCTTTCCTTGGAAAGAAAAGGGTTGCATGCTGAACCCAGCTCACGATACAGAAGTGGCTGTCAGATATGGATCCGAAATGGCTTACTTATGCACGTTGGACACGAAGTGAACTGCGAAAAGATGCCCTTGGTAGGCCATGGGTACGAATATGACAGTTGAGTCAAATGTTCCGCCGCCTTTCTTCTTCCAAGTTACCTGTATGGTTGAGCCTATCATCTTCTTCATTGCATCCCAGTATGCCGTGGCTACGGTTTCCTGGCTTTTCTCGGCTACATAGGGATCCAGAAATCCTTTCACTTCAGCCCATTCCTGCGGCGATTTGCAGCCTAGGAGAGCGGCGAATCTGCTGTTGCAGGCTTTGTGATTGTCGTCCAAATAGATATCAATCGGCTGCTCCGATGAGTCCAAGATCATCTTCATCTGATCGTAAAGCCCCTTCACCAATTCTTCATGATGTGCTTCTGGCTTTTGCAGGTTTTTCGACAAGATTTTTCACCTCCATCATCATCTTGATTGAATCATCGAATGTGTTATACTATATTTCGAGACTCAAAAAAAGAGAAAAATCTAGAGTCGCTGTTTGATTCTACTTTCTGGCAGCCTTTTTTGCATGCTCGCTGATCTGATGTACCTCTTTAGTGAAAGTGTCATAGTTGTATTGCAGGGCGTGTAGCATTGCGCTCCATCTTGCCGTGTAGCTTGCGAGAAACGCCACTTCAGCTATCTCATCGTCTGTGGCTCCATTGCCTATGGCCATTGCGGTGTGCATTAGCGAGCAGTAGGGACATTTGATGTTGGCTGCTACCGCAAGTCCAACAAATTCTCTGTATTTGGCTGGAATCTTTGACTCTCCAAGCTGGTATTTCTTCATTAAGGGCCAGTCTTGCATTAGCACGTCCTTTGGAATGGCTTTCATGAAGCCTGGAACAATTCCAAACGTCTGTTTGATGTCTTCAAGGGTATCCTCATATTTTCCCATTATGATTCACCTCCTCATTTGCCATTTCAACCATCGATTTTGCATCATGTGCTGCCTGTTCATGCATCCTTCACCATCTTCATGAGGTCTTCCTTTTTCATGTTCATCATTTCAGGATGATGATTCTTGGCGTGTAACATCGAATGTTCCGCTATGTCGTTTTCACCAAACGGCGTTTTCACGGTCCATCCGCATGCGGGACACGTCATCATCTTCAATTTGCCTTTGCTCATACTGTCACCTCCCTCCACCGATTATTGATGGGTCACATGCAACTGACGAGAAGCCTCCTTCTTTCTTCGTTCTCTAAGGCCTTTCGCAGTAAGACATTTTCCCCCCGTGGGACAGTACTTTTCGAAGTGATGTGCGAATGTCTTGAATAGTGGTTCCATTGTTTCCTTGTTCAAGGAATAGAAACGCTGTTTTTTCCTCCTTTCCGAAAACACAAATCCGCATTTTTCTAAAGCTCTGAGGTTGTGAGAAATCATGCTCTGCTCCTGCTTCAACTCTTCAGCGATCTCGTTAACGTTTCTTGGTGCGTCCCGCAGAGTCTCCAAGATAGCTAACCGTGTTGGATTTGCCAGATTCTTGAAGAAAACGTAGCAAGTTTCAGCAAGCCCGCGCTTCATCCACATCAACTCACATGACACATTGTTCATATGACAAAGAATTCATATTACTATATAAGGTTAACGGTTCCCATGACGCAAATCCCGCGGGCGACAGCGTGAAATATTATGACAAAGACAGGGGTTTTGGGGGAGACATCGCCACTTCGACAGCGCGCGAGGAATCGCTCAGTGAGACAGTGCACATTAGCGAAATCGATATTAAAGAAAGTGCTGCCATATTCAGAGCCTAATGGTCGACATACTCTATTCTGCTGCTCTGGGTTTCGTTGCCGGTCTCTTACCCGTGTATCTCGGACTTCTTCCGTTACCGCTTTTCAGAAGACTCTCCGCACCCAGACGAAATCTTCTTGTCAGTTTCTCTGTCGGTATACTGTTGTTCCTTTTTGCTGACGTTACAGAGGAAGCCGTTGGACTCTCGGGACACACGTGGTATGGCGCGTTGCTCTTCGCAGTTGGTCTTGTCATAGGCGTTGGTGTTCCCTTCGTTGTTTCTTCGAGAAGGCATCGTGTTAATGATGGTTCTTCTGCGGACGCAGCCGGGATCAGACCATTGACGACCTACATTATATCAGCAGCCATAGGTCTTCATAATCTCGGTGAAGGGCTTGCCATCGGAGCTGCCTATGCCAGTGGGCAGCTTTCCTTGACCACAGTTTTGGTTGTGGGTTTTGCGCTTCACAACGGAACAGAGGGTATAGCTATTGCAGGTCCCGCATCAAACATCCCCATCCGAATAAGAGAACCTTTGGTCATGGGTTTTCTAGCCGGTTTTCCAACAGTCATAGGAAGTATCGTTGGAGCCACATTATACTCGAACTTGGCTGGCGCGCTCTTCTTTTCCATGGCTGCGGGAGCCCTACTGTATGTTGTAATCGAGCTTACAAAGAGAGCTCAGTCACCAAAGAGCACTCTCATCGGCATTTTACTTGGAATTCTTCTCATGTATTTCACGCACCTACTTCTGACTGTCTAGCGCGCGTTTTCGTTTCTACCGCTTTGTTCGTTCAGCCAAGTCTCTGCATCCCAGAACTCTTAATAGCTTCGTGCGCGCATGCTTGTTCCCAAATTCTTTGCGGGGTGGCTTGTGCCATTGACTTTGCTCGATCTGTGGATGACGATGTGACGCGGGATATTGGAAGCATCGTCTAGAGGGCGTGAATCAACTCGGTCACACTTGAAAAAGGGAATTTAGGAACACCCTAGCGCGCTACATATCGCTTCCTGAAGTATTCTGGGCCTTAGAACTTGACTTTTAGGGCTCGCAGAAACAGGTTGATTAACGGAGAAGGTTTCGATGTTCGAGGATCTAGCGAGTGCTGATCAAACCATCGCAATGATGTTTCTAGCGATGATTATCGGCATTGTAATAGCAAGCGTAGTAATGGCGTACTTCAGCAAGAAAAGATAGGCTGATCCAGACTATGACAATCTTTACGCACCCAAAGAAACGAGACCCGAAACAGAAAGAACTGGCTCACTTTGTTGAACAATTAAGGGAGCACGACGAGGAAATGGATGACAAGATCTTCAACCGCAAGGAACGCCTTTCAAATCTAGAAGAAGGAAAATTCGCCAACGGGAGAGACACAATCTTCAGCGCAATATTACAGGAACTAAACAAAAGAAAGAAAAAAGAATAGCACCTACAGACCGTTCGCGCGCGCACCTTTCTCCATAGCGCGCGTTATTCGTTTAGTTTGCCAGACAAGTCTTCCCAAGTGAACATTTCGAAGCAGATTAGGGTTTCAGTTCTGCGAACAAATAGAGACTTTCTTATTTCCAAGATCCTGGAGTCTATGTCCTTCATTGATCCCTGAAGTATGATGACAAAATCGAAAGATCCGTGAACAAAATCCAATCTCTCCGCTTTAGAGTCCACAATCAATCCCCTAGACAACACTTCCTCAGAGAACTCTTTCTCCTTCCCGGGTTGAATCTCCATGAGCACATAGACGCGACTATCTTGAGAGTTCATAAGTGTTTTCTTGGTTCTTACCTTATTATTGTCTGCGCACGTGCTGTGGGAATGTTTGTGGTTGGTTCTGGAGTTTTCTAGATCCATCTTGTTTTGATTTCTTTGACGGCTTGAAAATGTGGGTCATCTGAGAGGCACGTTGCCTTCAAATGCGATGCTGTAGCTGCTATCATGCTGTAGGCCATCGAGAGCTTGTACTTGTGCCTGAATTCAGCTGAGCCTTTCGCGATTTCTGCATCCACCTTCACTATCTTGAAGTCCTTCTCCAGCAACGTCGTTCTCAACACTGCAGATTCACGTCCCTCGCGCACAAGTGTAAGCTCATAAACTTCGTGGATCACGATGGCTGAGACATATTTTTCTCGGCCTCTCATTTCTTCTTTGGTTCTTTGAAGTGTCCTTTCGTCCTTGGAGTAGTAGTGTTCGATGAAGAATCTAGTGTCGTAAACCGTTCGAGACATCTTCTTCCCTGAGCTTATCCAAAAGCTTCTTCATTTCCTTAGGAGTTGCATACTGGGACCCAGAACCAGCAAGATCCAACGTAGATTTCTTGGGTTTGAAGAGTATCCCCTCTTCAGTTTCGATGACCTGGAGCCTTGTTCCTTCTTCAATCTTGTACTTCTGACGGAGCCGCACGGGAATTGTTGTCTGACCTTTCCGAGTTACTACGACCTCATTTTCCGACCTTGTCATTGTAGTACATCATCTCAACAATGCATATAAATCTTCCCACCGACCACACGCCGTAATGGCCACCCTTCCTCAAGCAAAAAGACGAGAAGGAGCGTTGCGGGATCAGCCGGTCCTGTGATGACTGATTTCCGTTCTGAATCTTGCCTTCACAAGTTTGCGCGCGTTGGATGGAGCCTTGTTCCTACCTTTCGTCCAGCCAGCATACTCTCCATTCGGAGACTCGTCCACCACGAATTTTAGCAGTCCACACGTTTGGACCATCGAGAGGTTTGAAAGAGCACGTAGAATAGCCAACCATAACAACAACATTGCCTTGAATTGTTACACAGGTGAATATGTTTCTGTAATCAGGGTATTTCCTGAAGAACTCTCTCCAACCCTCTTTCACAACATTCTTACCTTTAGTCGGCTCTCCTTTGTTATTTGCTATGACTACGAGCGTGTGGTCATCAGTCATTAACTCAGCCAAGCCTTCCAGGTCTTGCTGATTAATACTTTCATTGAACCTCAAAGCAGTCAACATTAACTTTGAAGAATCCATTTCGATTCGAAAATAAAAATCAGTCAATTTAAGTCTTTGCATTTTCTGTTGCAACATTCCTCTCTATCACTCTTTTCAAGCCAGTTTGACCAATTTATTCTCAGAAGAAAACGATCGTGTGACGACGGAATTCGGGAGATGTCTCCATTAACCCAAGATTTAGCCTCCATACTCGGTTCCGCATTGTGTAACTCATAATTGCTTATCGCAACCATGGTGACGTGTTCTGGTTGAAACGACAACCTTTGGGTTTTTGCTGGCTTGAGGAAAGAAGACTTTAGTAATAGCCTACCATCTATGTCTTGTGGTGGTCGGTTGAAGTTCGGTGTTGTCGTGGAAAAAGATGAAGTCGGCTACTACATAGCGTCAGTCCCTGAGTTGCCTGGATGCCACACTCAAGCAAAGACATTGGACGAAGTGATCAAGAGAATTAAGAAGGCGATTCAAGCCTACTTGGAAGCTGAGGGAACAAGACCGCGAGAGCGTATCGAACTGGTAGGATTTCAGTTCGTAGAGGTTCCAGCTCAATGAGCTTGAAACCTCAGCCGACGAAGAAGATCATAAAGGCTCTTTCTGTATTAGGGTTCTTGGTGGTCAGAAAACGAGGCAGTCATGTTGTTATGAAACACTCCGATGGAAGGATTACCGTCATCCCAGTTCATGCTGGAGAAGAGATCAGTATTGGGTTGTTGATGAAGATAATCAAGGACACCGGGCTCTCAAGAGAGGAGTTCATGAAGCTTCTAAAAGAGAAATGATGCCCAACCCCTCACTTCTCGCCTCGCATTTGTGTGAGGATTTCAAAATCATGCTTGGTACCTCTGCGGGTTGCTTGAACGAACCACGCCCACGGCTTACCTTGATCTCGACCCTTGAAATATCCTAGTCGACATCGTGTCGTAGCATCTATGACAATTGGTCCTTTGTCAAATCCTTGAGTGTTGGAAGCCCTGCTCTAGCTCCGATTTCTAGCGCGCATTATGACAAACAATGGTTTTTGATGGTCTTTTGTTCCAAAATAATGCCCAAATGTGTTCTAAACTAGATTTTCTTCTATTCCTCAATTCTTCAATTAACAGAACATCATTCTTGCTCACTCGCGGCGCGCGCGAAATCAGTAATCAACTGGTCTTTCTGGAAAAAAGAGAGGATTCGCGGGAGACGTCTCCACTCCTTAAGGTCACCGATATCTCAGTTCCATCGAACCATAATTTCGCGGAAATTCATTATACTGTATAAAAAAAGGATTAGGAGGGTTCTGTTCGTAATATTGTATGTGGCATGACTTTACAGGATGTTCATTTGCAGAAATATGGGCTGTTCAAGCGGGACGCCGAGAACGACTGAAGAATCCAGCTTAACAAAGCATTTATTCTTGGGTTTCAAAATAATGAGCACATGCTCAAAAAATTGGATTTCATTACGCCGACTCTGCTGAAGGTTCTCTATCTATTTCATGAAGATCCTGTGCAGGAAATACACGAGAGAGAAGTGGCGAGAAGAGCGCGGGTGAGTGAAGGTTCTGCAAACAGAGTTCTTAGACTGCTTTCTGAAGTCAAAGTCCTGCAAAGAAACAGAAGGGGTAGGATGGTTTTTTACAGGTTTAACTCGAAAAACGCTGTGGCGAGGCAGTTCAAGGTTCTTTTCAACGTTTATTCCCTTAATGCATTGGTTGAGCAGATAAGAAACAGCAGTAAGAAGATAATTCTGTTTGGAAGCTGTTCAGAGGGGACTGATGCGAAAGAGAGCGATGTGGATTTGTTCATTCTCACGAATGAAAAGGATAAAGTGAGGTCGAGTATCAGTGATTATCAAAAAAGTGTTCTGAAAAGGATATCACCGATTGTGGTTAACTCAAACGAGTTCGTGAAGTTGAAGAAGGAGGACAAGCCCTTGTACGAGAGAATTTTGAAAGGAGTAACTTTGTGGGAGTCTGAATGAGCGAATTTGAGCGTTTCATCGAAGAGAGAAAACTGGTCAGGATAAGGTCGGACAGAAAATTAGTCATCAAGGAAGTCGAAGGAGCCGTCTCTGATTTGGAGGAGGCAAAGGGCTCTTTGTTGAGGAAGAGGTTTAAATGGGCTACAATACAGGGTTATTATTCCATGTTTCATGCGGCAAGAGCGCTCGTTTACAGCAAGGGATACAGAGAGAAGAGTCATTACGCGTTGCTGATAGCGTTAAGAGAATTATTTGGAAATCGGGTTGAATCAGGACTAATTCACGACTTTGAAGAAGCCATGAGCCTGAGAGAAGAGGCTGATTATGGCCTCATATTCTCAGAGGAAGGAGCTACGAGCATAGTAAAGAACGCTGAGACGTTCTTGGGCAGGGTTAAAGAAATTCTATCTGTGTAGCTTTGTCAAATCCTTGAGTGTTGGCAGTCCTACTCTTGCTCCCATTTTTGTTGCACACCTAGATGCCACGAAATTCCCTATCCTTCCACATTCCTCAAGACTCTCATGCTTAATCAAGCCGTAAACGAATCCTGCACAAAAAGCGTCCCCGGCACCGGTCGTGTCTACCACACTCACCTTGAACGCTTCTACGTTGTGGCTCTGTCTCCCATCAGTCACGTAGCACCCTCTGCTGCCCAACTTGACTGCAACAACCTTCACACCCCTCTTAAGCATGGCTTCAGCGCCCCTTCTATAATCGGCCATGCCCGTCAGAAGTTCAAGTTCACCTGCGTTTGGCATAAAAACAAAAGTCTTCTTAACAATCGATCCCAGTGCAGCCAGTCCTTTCCTCGCGTACAATGCACCAGGATCAAAGCTTACCATGACGTCTTCAGGAATCGTTTCAAGAATTTTCCTTTGTGTCTGAAAGGATTCTTCTCCCACAAAAGATGTTAAGTGAAGAAACATGGTTTGAGACGCGTATCTTTTGATTTTCTCGTTGAGTTCTACTTGATCGTTCACGCCTGGGTCGATGTATAACGCTCGCTCGCCGTTTTCGTCCACGAATCCCATGACTGTGCCGCTTCTGCCCTTCTTTGCGGCGGCTACGCCTTTTGTGTCGACGCCTTCTCTGCGGAACTCTTGAAGCAGCATCTTTCCTTCTCTGTCACTGGCAACTTTTCCAATAAAACCCACTTTGCACCCGAGTCTTGCCAAGCCTACAACAGTGTTTGCCGCTGACCCACCGCAGGTCTCAATAAAATCTGCTATGAAGCTCTCCTCTTCCTTCGCGGCTATCCTGTTCACCTTGAAAAGCTTGTCCACGTTAAGCGCGCCGAACCCCACAACGTCAAATCTGCTCATCGGAACAGCTCACGCAAGTAAATCTTGTACTCACCCAATTTTCCTCCGTAGTTGCCAGCAGAGACCTTCACAACGCCGTCAACAGCCAAACTTGCTTCAATCCCAGCCTTCATCGCCTCTTTCACCGCACGCATCGAAACGCCGCTGATCACTATTTCAGGAATGTAGTTGACTCCTTCAGGAACCAACGACTCTCTGCCCAACTTCTCCTTCAGCGACGGACAATAAGGATGATTCGTCGTCGGCCCTATCAACGGAAATTTGGTCTCAGTCTTCGACCCAGCCGAACAAACGTCAAAAGGCGTTATCACTCCTTCGACCTTGTCTATGGCTTCCAACGCCGCCTTGCCAGCCTCCCTCACCGCCTTCTTCGTCCTGCACATCATCCAAAAATTGCCGCCAGAAACCCCCCGAGCATAACCGACATGCCGCTCAATAAGAAAATCAGGCACCATAATCGGAACAACAATCATACTTCGACCATAGAGCTGCTTCTCCCACTCATACCCATCGCCACAGTGCCCAACCTTTTCCATCATGTCCATTCTTCCCTCAGCCTTAACAGACAAAGCATCAAAAACCGCGGTGAAAGGCTTCACAAGAATGTCCTGCCGAACCCGATAAGAAAGCTCCCTCTCAAACCGCTCAACCACACTCTCCAAAGACTTCCCCTTGTCCAACCCCTTCCAAAGCTGCAGAACAGCTCCTTTCCGCCTGTCCAGAGTTTCCTCAGCGCTCAGCCATTTTTCAATTCCACCCTCAAGCCTACCTATTACTCCCGACGGCGAAGCAGTAGCGTCTTCCGCCGCCTTCTTCAACGTTTCCTCATCATCCGCAGTGACAATGACTCGCACGTACAAGCCGTCAAACGCTTCAGCATAAGTGTCCTCAACCAAATCCATCCGAACCATTCAGCCCAACCTGCCTACGGCCTCTCCTCTGACTTTGTTTCTAAACTTGCTGCTTTCTTCTGCCAGAGTCTCCATATTCTGGTCCGTAATTATTTTAGCTTTAGGCAGCCTGCCCGGATGCGCTTTGAAGAGCCGATTAAGCAAATTTCGATTAACCGTGCTCTTTTCCAGCGCTTTTCTATTCCAGTTTTTCACCAGGTCTAGGGCTTCTGATTTTCCAAGCCTAAGAAACACGTCTGCAATGACAGCTGTTACTATGCTGTTATCAGATAAAACTGCGATTTCAGCGTTTTTCACAGCGTATCGGTTGCCGTTGAAAGACACGGTTAAGCCGCCCTTTCTATCTACAAGCCTGAAAGCCTCGTCATCCGTTATGCTGTCACCCACATACATGACATCTGCCACCGCAACGCCCAGCCTGTCAACTATGTCCTTTATCGCCTCAGCCTTTTCGCCCCCGCCCACCGGGTTGACATCACAATAAATTCTGCCAATCTCCATCTCCGCAATTCTCTTCCAGAAAATCTCATCAAGGCGCATGACCGTTTTCTGATATTCTCTCGGCAGATCATCCAGTGACTCCGCGTCTGACGGGATCTCAAACACTGGCAGCTTCGCGATCTCCTTTGCAGTCTGCTTCAACTCCTCTCTCTCCTCTTCTCGAATGCCGTATTTGTCCATGCAGACTCTCGTACAGTACGTGTTCTCGAAAGGAAATTCCAGAACTTCGCACAAAGCTCGCAAATAATGCTCGTAACTCGCACTGACAATGAACGCAGGGGCCAGGCTCCTAACGTGTTGGAGCGTGTCCTTTATGCCCGGAACGCAAACTAGGTGTTCGGCCGAGAATTCCCGCATTCTCTGGTCCGTAACGCCGTAGGCCTTGAGAAAGGGCAGAACCAGCTTGACCGTGCCGCCAGCTTCGTAGCCCTGTTTATTCACAACCTCTGCGAGCACATCGTCATACCTACTCACAACCGTGAACAGCCTATCCCCGTCAGGAACAAAGCGTGACGTCAATTCGAAAGCGTTGTCATTCTTTGAAATCGGCCCCTCACAGTCCGAGACAAAGACTCTCCTCACCGTTTACGCCTCAACTCCTCCATATGTTTCACGCTTCTTTCAATATGCCTCTTAGAAGCAATGTCGCTTCTGTTCCACAGTGCTCCGCCCCTGACAGCGTTTATGCCTTCAAGAGAAACCTTTCTCGCCGTCTCCAAATCGTTACCAACACCCACAACACACACGGCCCGCGACTTAAGAGCATAAATTTCGCCGTCACGTTGCTCCATCGACCCCGGATAAACACGAATATTGTCCCCGTACTTCTTGCTCAGCCCGTATGCTCCTGACAAGTCAACAGACATGCCGACTTCGCCTTTTCTCACCAGATCGGGGAAAGTCTCGGCGTATCCACCGTAGCTGGGCGGAACCTTATACGTTGCAACAGTCGCTGACTTTTCCAACTCGATGCCTGTCAAATTCCCCTCCAAAATCCTAAAACACACATCAACAAAATCCTCCTTCAAGACTGGCAGAACATTCATTATTTCGGGGTCTCCCGGACGGCTGTTGTTTTCAAGAATCTTCAACCCCTCGCCCGTGTGCATGAAAGCCACGTACAACGGCACACCCCTCAAGCCTGAACCGCCCTTTGCCCTCGACTTCCACCTTCCAAAAATCTTCTCCACAACCTCCAATTCTCTCTGCCGATCCGCCTTGGGCAGGAACGGCAACACGTCGCCCTTATCCTTGTAGCTGCCCATTCCACCCGTATTCGGGCCTCTATCGTCGTCGAACGCGCGTTTGTGGTCTCTCGTGTCGGGAAGTGGCACGAGCCGTTTGCCGTCGCAGAAAGCCTGAAAACTCGATTCTTCCCCCTCAACCTTTTCTTCAATAATAACTGTGCCGTGCTGATAGTTGGAGAGGAAGTGTTCAAACAATTCTTCCCGCGTGGTGAAGTGATCTCCCCAGACGCCCACTCCTTTTCCCGCCGTAGGCTTGTCGGGCTTCACGACCGCCTGGTCTTGCAGCTCGTCAACCCAACTTTCAACGGCCTGCTTCACTTCCGCCGTGCCCTTGTAATCCTTCGGATCAAAAACCTTAAAGCGCGGGTTCACTTCCGGCACGATTTCCTGAAACAAAAACCTCTGCCGCACCTTGCTTTCCTCTATCGCGTACTCCTTCGTCG